>Ga0272443_10000969_pt1 | contig 46243 bp, 36 predicted proteins | sample SSMAcet12_FD_193581 | JGI IMG/M metagenome (GOLD analysis project Ga0272443, IMG submission 193581) | Marine sediment archaeal communities from Little Sippewissett salt marsh, Falmouth, MA, United States - SSM-Acet-12 | ecosystem: Environmental > Aquatic > Marine > Wetlands > Sediment ...
GTCCCATTGTGCCTCGGTCAACTCGATGCCGCGTCCCATGGCCATGACCTCCAAGCGGCTCCATCGCCACTTGAAGGATCGACCACCACGACCAGTTTCAATGAATCATTTTGCGTTTCTACTTAGGTCGCGGAGCCTCAGACGAATCGCTCGGGCAGCGGAGGTTGACCGCCCGGGACGATACCCTTTACGCTTGACCGCTCGGGGCGAGTCTGTTAGTCTGCGCCGGCCGTTCCGGGCCCTGGGGCCACATTCTGCATATCGGACGGTACCGGCATTGCCGAAGACTGCCGTTCGCCGGCCCCTCGGCATGGAAATCGATCGACTATCGGAGAGTTTGTCGCACATATGAAAGACTTTCGCCGTCTATTTGGATACGTCTGGCCGCAATGGCCGCGCGTCGTCATCGTTGTGTTTTCCGCGATGGTCATCGCCCTGTTGCTGTCGATCAGCTTCATGGCCATCATTCCCCTCCTGAAGGTTATGATGGGCAGTGAAGGATTGCACGGATGGGTGGACCGCAAGACCTGCGAGAACGCGTATGGATTGGAGTTCCGCGTTCCCACAGCCGATGAACTGGCCAAGGATTCGCAGTTGTCGCTGCGAACCCATCTACAGGTGGACAGCGTTCGCAAAGGCAGTTTGGCCGAGAAGGCAGGCATCAGCGTTGGAGACCGAATCGGCGACGTCAACGACATGGTCGCTGGCATCCCTGAAACGGAGGTCTCGTATGCGCGGCTGCTCCAGGAACTGGCCGGACCCCAGCAGGCAACGATTCCCATTACGGTCCGGCGTGGCACCGACCCGAACCTGCCTGGGACCAGCATCGAGCTTGCCACACCGATCAACCAAGCCCAAGTCGACAGCCTGAGATGGAGGGCACCACGATACATCAAGTGGAAGGCCCAGCTTGCCGGTCTGGGCCTCGCCCGGTCGGCGGTGAGTTTTCTGCCCCGGGAACAAACCGAAAAGAATAAGACCAAGGCCGTGGTCGCGATCATGGTGGTCATGCTGATCCTTACCATCATTCGCTGCATCGCCAAGTTCTATCAGGACTACCTGGGACAGAAGATCGTCCAGACCGCCATCAATGAACTGCGCCAGGATGTCTTCGCCCATCTGACGGACACGCCCCTGCGCGTGTTCGCCGAGGAACGGCCCAGCGACATGATCAGCCGGATCATGCGCGATACGGCCACCATGACCTCGGCGATCAAGGTGATGCTGGGCAAGGCCCTGCGCGAACCGATGAACGCCCTGTTTATGCTGGGCGCCGCGATGCTGCTGAACTGGCAATTGTCGCTGGTGTTCCTGTGCGGTGCCCCCTTCGTACTGGTCCTGCTGGGATCGTTTGGACAGAAGATGAAGAAGGCCTCGCGCCGCTCCTTGGAAGCCGGCGCCCAAATGCTGGCCAAGCTCCAGGAGACCGCCATCGGGCTGCGCGTGGTCAAGGTGTACAATCGCCAGGCCTACGAACAGAACCTGTTCAAAACCATCAACGACCAGTTGCTCAAGCAACTGCTGCGCATGTCGCGTGTCGATGCCGCCACGCACCCAGTCCTGGAGGTGCTCGGTATGGTGGCCGGCGCAGCCGCCATCATCGTCGGCATGGCCTGGGTCTCCAGGAGCAATTTGGATGGAGAGGAGTTTCTGGCTCTGCTGGTCCTGCTGGGAGCTGCCGGTGAGGCCACGCGTAAGACCAGTGACATCTGGAACAAGATCCAGCAGGCCAACGCGGCAGCCGAGCGTGTTTTCGCCGTCCTCGATGGTCCGACCGAGGTGGAGAAGTCGAACGCAGCGCCGTTGCCACCGGTCAAAGGCAACGTCGAGTTCCGCGACATCGTCTTCACCTATCCCAAAGCCGAGCAGACCACGCTCAAAGGCGTGAGTCTGAAGGTCACAGCCGGCCATAACATCGCCATCGTCGGCGCCAATGGATCGGGCAAGACGACGTTGGCGAATCTGCTGCCGAGGTTCTACGATCCCGACTCGGGTCAGATTCTGATCGACGGACACGACATCCGCAATGTCACGCTGAGAAGCCTGCGGGCACAGATTGGCATGGTCACGCAACAGACCATTACCTTCAACGACACGATCCGCGCCAACATCAGCTACGGGCGTGACGGCGCCGATGAGGCCGACATCGTACAGGCCGCCCGCCGCGCGTTCGCCCATGAGTTCATCAGTCAGTTGCCCGAAGGATACGACACCGTGATCGGCGAACAGGGCCTGGGTCTCAGTGGCGGCCAGCTCCAGCGCATCGTCATCGCGAGGGCGATCCTGAAGAACCCGGCGCTTCTGATCTTTGATGAAGCGACCAGCCAGGTCGACGCCGACAGCGAAGCAAAGATCCACGAGGCGATCGAAGAAGTGATGCGCGACCGCACGACCTTCATCATCGCCCATCGCTTCAGCACCGTGGTCGCCGCCGATGTGATCGTGGTCATGGACCGCGGCCAAATCGTCGCCCAAGGCCAACACGAAGAACTGATCGGCACGTGTCCCATCTATCAGGGCCTTTACGAAACCCAATTGGTGAGGGCGTAAGCCATGGCAACTCCCCGGCTCCAACGCGAGAAGAAAGCTCATCATCTGTTCACTCGTTTCGACAAGAACCCAATTTTGTCGGCCGAGGATTGGCCCTATCCGGCCAACGCCGTCTTCAATCCCGCGGCCGCCAAGCTCAACAACGAAACGCTGCTGCTCGTCCGCGTTGAAGACATGCGCGGCTTCTCGCATCTAACGGTCGCCCGCAGCACCGACGGCTTCACGAACTGGCAGGTCGATCCGCAGCCGACGCTGACGGCCGATCCGGACTCCCACGAAGAACGCTGGGGTCTGGAAGACCCGCGTATCGTCTGGCTCGAAGAGCAGAAGCAGTTCGCGGTGACATACGTCTCGTTCAGCGAAGGCGGTCCCATCGTCTCGCTGGCCATCACCAAGAACTTCCGCACCTTCGCGCGCCTGGGCGGCCTGCTGCCGCCGGAAGACAAGGATGCCTGTCTGTTTCCGCGCCGCTTCGACGGCCGGTTCGCCTTGATCCACCGCCCCATCGTCCGTGGCGAAGCCCACATCTGGCTGAGCTTCTCGCCCGACCTGAAGCATTGGGGCGACCACCAACTGTTGATCCCGACGCGGCAGGCCTACTGGGATTGTCACCGGGTCGGCCTGGCCTGCCAGCCGATCGAGACGCCGGAAGGCTGGCTGGTCTTCTACCACGGCGTGCGCCAGACCACCGCCGGGCAGATCTACCGCACCGGCCTGGCCCTGCTGGACCTGCACCGACCCTGGAAACTCCTGCGCCGCAGCGATGAATGGATCCTGGGACCGCAAGCCTACTACGAGCGCGTCGGCGACGTGGGCGACGTCGTCTTTCCCACGGGCGCCATTGTCTACAAAGAGACGGATGAACTGCACATGTACTACGGCGCCGCCGACTGCACGATCGCCGTGGCGACCGCCAAGCTGAGCGACATCCTCGACTACATTCTCTCCAGCCCCGAGGTGGATCACTGATGACCGCGGGCCCGAGACCCGGATATCCCGCATGTCGAGCGGGCTTTTTTCCTTGCTCTCGGGCGGCGCTGGAGTAAAGTGGAGCGCGACAAACGCCAACAAAGGAGATTAAGCCATGATCGGCAAAGCCATACGTCTGGAACGAATCATTGACCGCAACTCGCACCGGACCGTCATCGTCCCGATGGACCACGGCGTCACGGTCGGCCCCATCGCCGGGCTGGCGGATATGCGCACGACCGTGAGCAAGGTCGTCTCCGGCGGGGCCAACGCCATTCTCATGCACAAGGGCATGGTCCGGGCCGGTCACCGCGGTACGGGCCGAGACGTCGGCCTGATCATCCATCTTTCGGCCGGCACCGCGATCAGCCCCGACCCCAACGCCAAAGAACTGGTCTGCACGGTCGAGGAGGCCATCAAGTTCGGGGCCGACGCCGTCTCGATCCACGTCAACATCGGGGCCGAGACCGACCGCGAGATGCTGAGGCACTTCGGCCTCGTCAGCGAGCGTTGCATGGTCTGGCAAATGCCCCTGGTGGCGATGGTCTACACCCGCGGGCCCAAGATTAAGGATGAATACGACGTCGAGCACGCCAAGCTGGCCGCCCGCATTGGGGCCGAACTCGGGGCCGATATCGTCAAGGTCGTCTACACGGGCAGCCCCGAATCGTTCCGCGAAGTCGTCGATGGTTGTCCGATCCCGGTGGTGATCGCGGGCGGGCCCAAGATGGACAGCGACGAGGACATCTTCCGCATGGTCGCCGGAGCCCTGGAAGCGGGCGCCGCCGGCCTGTCGATCGGGCGCAATGCCTTCCAGCACGAGCACCCCGACAAGATCATCCAGGCCCTGTCCAAGATGGTCCACCACGACGCCAGCGTCGAGGAGGCCCTCGCGTTCCTCCGATCCTGACGCCCGACTTGGTCGAACCATCTCGGTAAATTGGCTTCGTTTTTCGGCGCCACCCCCATTTTCTGGCCCAAAACCCCGAAAATTGGCTTCGTTTGGCGCCGCTGATGACATCTTAACCCCCGGCCCCCTCTCTGACGGCCTCCTCGGCCAGGCAATTGGCTTTGATTGGCTTTGTTTTCCACCTGGAACCCCATTTCCAGCCAAAGAACCCAGCAAATTGGCTTTGTTTGGCGCGAATGATGACACCGCAGCGGCCGAGACTCGGCCCGCAGATTCCCGCCCGCTCGCTCTGGCAGCCAGGATGTGTCGGCGCGCACCCATCGAATCCCCAGCGTCCTGATTAGGTATCTCGTATTTGGCACTCCGCCTCACAGGTGGGAGTGCAACGTCTCGCTGTTTCGTTCACCATAATACTAACACAGCCAAGCCCTGTCAAGGCAAAATTCGGCGATTTCTCCGTCGAAAAACGAATTTGACGACGTCTCAGCCCCAAGGTAACCTCGGTCTCAGGCACGCTGCGGAGGGTTGTGCCGGGGCAGATTTGGCACCGTCGCAGAGCAGCCCGTGCGCAGAGGAAACAGCGGAGGAGAATTCGACCTGTCGAACTGTGTCACGACAAATCTGGAATGATGATTCTCAGGACGAAAGCGTCTGTATACATGGAACAATCGCCTGTCGAGTGGACACGGGTCAACGATCCAGCGGGGAGAAATGGGATGCTTCGTTATGCAACTGGCCTCTTGCTGTTGATGCTTCTGGTATGTGGCGTCTCCTGTCGGGATTCGGAACCTGAGAGTTCAGTCTCCTTCAGGGTATTTCGAGGCGGCTATTCGGCCCCGCTGGATACGATCCTCTTCCGTTTTAGCCCTGATGCACGCGACCCCCTGAAAGGCTCCTTCCTGGCCACCTACAACCAGAGCACAGGAGTGGTCCAGTCTTTGATCCATCCGGTGGTCCAGTCTTTGATCCATCCGGTGATCCAGTCTCAGATCCATCCGTTGAATCCAGGGCCCGTGGATGTGGCGTGGGTTCCAGGGCGTCCGGCCTTTGCCGTGACGCATGGCGAATGTATCAGCTTCTTCGAGAGGGATCGTGACGGTTCGGCCTATGGCGCGAGAGCGCTTCCTTGCCCATTGGGACCGGCCTACGGTGCGTGCTCATGGAGTCCGGATGGTCGATGGCTTGCAGTGGCCTGCGTCGATCTGAACGATCCATCCTGGACTCGCAAGCTGGGCGTGTATGATCTGCAACGGGAGAAGTTTGTTCTGACGGATGTTGTCGCGGAGTTTCAGCGGCCTTTCTGGAAGAACGATGCCACGCTCTTGGTGATGCGCGGTGACGAGGCCGTCGAAGTAACCGTAGGATCCGAGCCGCCGAAGATCACGGCAACCATCCCGGTGGGAAAGGGCGCCGATTGGTTCTACGGAATGTATGACGGCCAAGCCCTGGTTTTGAGGGGCAAGGTGGTCTGCCTCGGTGTTCAGCGCCTGATCGAACTGGAGGAGATGCGGATCTCCAGAGTGATGCCCACGGATACGACCCTGTTTGCAGCGGCTTCGGCCACCAACCTCGCGGCGTTCGACCATCAGGGCAGAGAGATCGCCCGGATCGATCCGGGAAGGGAGATCGAATTCGGTTCCATCGGCGAAGACCCCAGCACCGTCTACGCCCTCGCTGGCAACTCACTCGTGGAGGTCTCCGTTGAGGACGGGCAGTTGCAAGTCCGAGACCTCTGCGATCTGGGAGAAGAGATGAGAGAGTCCCCACAGCGACGAAACGTGGCTATGTGAATCCCGCACGGTTGTGAGGTGGCGTGGGGGGGAATTGTGACGACTTTGCATAGTCCCGCGACGTGCGTCGTCTTAATTGCTGAGGCATAGGAGCAGTGTGATTCTGGAAGCCCTGCGGATTACGGGTGCGCGGTGTGGTCGGGAGTGTTGCTCAATGGCGGGCGTGCGGAAAGCAAGATCCATGGGAGTCTTGTTGGCGGTGGCAGGCGTGATGGCTGCCGGGGCGATGATGGCCTACGTGCGCCGTGCAGCGCCGCTGCCGGGGCCTGAACCCGTGACAGTTCCTGAGCCGACAGCGACGGCTCACGTCGACGGCGACGATGCGGCCTCGGATGAATTTCTGCCACTGGGCACGGTTCTGGGGGTTAACCGCCCCGCCCCACCGCCGGTCAGTTTCGCGATCGGCCCGCCGCGGGGAGGGGCAGACGCCCTGGATCTCAGTACGCCGGCGGCCGCCGTGTACAGCGTTCTGTCGCTGATCGACGAGGGCAAGACTGACCAGTTGGCCGCCTGTTTCGTCGACGGGACTCATGAGACGAACAGCACTTTGTACCCTGACCACCTCGGCCACCCCGTCGGCCTCGTCGATGTCGCCGAAGACGAAGAGACCGCCGCGGTCACCTGGGAAGCCACCGTCCACACCACGTTCACGCGAAACGGCAAGCAATGGACCCCGGGCGAAACGATCACGCTGACCACGCGGCTGATCCAGGTCGACGGCTCCTGGAAGGTCACAGAACTCCAGGAGTAACCATCTTGCACTGAGGCAAAATATGATTCGAAACCCTGTCTTGTGGAAGCTGATTACCATAGTGGCGATCTCACTCACTTCTTCGCTGTACGCGGATGAGGTCGGCCTGCTGGCCCATCATTTGGCGAACAGCCCCATCCGGATTCTGCACTTTCCGCCGAATCAGCGTCTAGGCAGTCTTTACCTGGCGAGTGAGTCAAAGATGACATTGGATCCGAAGCGTGTTTGTTTGTCTGGTAGAGGGCCATACCTGGGCCCGGCCCAGGGGAATGTGAACGTGCCGGCTGATAAAGGGATCAAGCTCGTCTTCTTTCTGGCGCTCGACCCCCGGGACGCTGCCAAATTGCGCGCCCAAGACCCCTATTCGTACCGACTCATGGTGACGAATCGAGTTCCAACCGACCCGTGCGATCTGTCCGGCCTGTCTGCCCTTGAGCCGAACGACTTGCATACGCTCATCGTCGAGGGTCTGGGTAGCACAGTTGATTCAGACCGTCGTGTGCTTGAGCATATCTCGCACTTGACAGGGCTGCGCGTACTACGACTGCATCATACGGGGGTCACCGATAAAAGCATGGAGCAAATTAGTGCCTTGCGCGGGCTCCAGGCGGTGGAGTTCTCCCAGGAACGGTTTGTCAAGAATAACGGTCTGGTGGTTTTGAAGGACCTGCCCGAACTGGAATACGTTGACCTCGAAACCGGAGCAACCGATGCCGGGCTTAAGCACCTCGCGCAGGTGCCCAATCTCCGGGCGCTGCGGATACGCACAGGGCGGATCTGGGGGCCGGGCCTGGCGGAACTGGCCTCAGCGCCCCGTCTGGAGCGCCTGTCCCTCTGGGGCGAGGCCCGGTTCACTGACCGGCAGATCGCGTATCTCGAAGGTTTGACACAGCTCAAGAGCCTGACGCTCTGGGGCGGGGACTGTCGCCTCACCGATGCCAGCCTGGCCTCCATCGCCAAACTCGAAAGCCTGGAGGAACTCTATTTCATCCGCATGAAGCCTCGTTTCACGCCCGCGGGACTGGCTTATCTGAAAAACCTCAAGAAGCTGAAGAAACTAGCCTTCGCCCAGACCTGGCTCGGGCAGCCGGGCGATCTCTATGGCAGTGAGATTGCCCGACAACTGGCGGCGATGCCCCAACTCGAATCCATCGAGGGGGCCGGCAACTTCCTCCCCGAAGACCTCAAGGCGCTGGGCGCATTGCCACACCTCAAACTGTTGCAAGTGTATCTCAAAGATCACCGGCATGGGTACGTCAGTCCAATCGGGCTTGGCCATCTGGCGGGTCTCGATTCCCTGGACGAACTTTCGATCCTCACCATGGACCCGTTGTCCGAGGCCGATCTGACCGGTCTGGAACGTCTCAGTGGACTGAGATATCTAGACATCTCGTCACACGGGATGACGGACACGGGATTGGAGTTGGTCGGCAAGCTGAGAAACCTGGAGCATCTACGTGTATCCACCTTCACGCGCGGCGCTCTGAATCACTTGAACGGCTTGTCGAATCTGCAATCATTGAGGGTCAATGGGGGCTACGCGCGAGCAGACAACTTGGCGCAGGACGACGAAGGGACACTGGATCTTTCGGGCCTAAGCAATCTAAGGAACTTAACCCTGCAGCTTCTGCCGTTGAAGGATGATGACCTGGCGTTTCTTGGTCACACACCTCTCATGCAGAAGCTGATGATCGAATCGACGGCGCCGCTGACAGGAACGTCCCTGCGTCGCTTTGGCGAACTTAGCGAACTGGAGCGGTTGTGGGTCAATAGACTCTCACACTGTACGGGCGAGGATATGGCGGCCCTCAATGCACTGGCGAGACTCCGGGATCTAACCTTGAAGGGTGACATCTCAGACGCCGCATTGGGTGTGCTGGATGGACTTCCCCATCTATGGATCGCCAACGTGTATACTCCCGAACCGATACAGCCCCAGACGGTTGTCGACCTTAAAGACCAACTACGAGGAATCGAGTTCATTCATATCTACGCCCCTCCGTCCGCGTCGGAACAGGCCGCATCCCAACGCCAGGTCCGCCCGAGCAGAAGGGTCAACAGCACCAATCGGCCGACCGAGTCAAATCGACGTGGCCGCAGAAGATGATGGAGACCGCCGACATGGAGTGTCCGAACATAAAACGAGCAACGATCCTACTGATTCTCTTGGGGCTTGTCACAGCAGTGCGTGCGGAGGCGAGCAAAACGCTGTCGTTTCCGGCGGACGGGTGGATGGGCAATCTGTATCTCGTGCCCGAAGGGGGCATCGAATGGAATGCTCGGAATGTGCGGCCGGAGGGGGAACTGGCGTATCTTAGCGCTGCACGGGGCGAGGTCTGTGTGCCTGATGGCCGAGACGTGCGGCTGTGGGTGCACCTGGATCTGAGCCCACGCGAGGCGGCGCGACTGCGCCGGCAGAATCCGCGGGCCTATGAGGCCTGCATCGGCAATCGCATGCGGGACTATCCGGAGGATCTGTCCGGACTGGCGCAACTCGATCCGAACGGCCTGTTCTGGCTGTCGGTCAACTCTCCGAATTACCGGCGGACGGGCGTCGACCCGAACGTGTTCGAACCGATCGGCCGTCTGACGGGCCTGGAGATGCTGAGCCTCAGCAGCACGGGCATCACCGACGCCGGCCTGGAGCATCTGCGGCCCCTGCGCTGGCTCAAAGGGCTGGAACTGACCCAGTTTCCCATCAGAACCCAGGCCCTGGCCATCCTGAAGGATCTGCCGGAACTGGAGTACCTTTCTCTGAACACAGGCCTGACCGACGCGGGCCTCAAGCGCGTGGCCCAGATATCCAGTCTGCGCTGGCTGAGTATCGTCGGTGGGAAGATGTGGGGGCCGGGCTTGGCCGAGTTGGCGAAGCTGCCCCACCTGGAGCGCCTGTGTTTCTGGGGTGCTCGGGGTGGCGGCACGATTACCGACCGGCACCTCAAATACCTTGAAGGTGCGACCCAGCTCAAGAGCCTGACTTTCTGGGGTGTGGAGGAGACTTTCACCGATGCGGGACTGGCATCTATCGCCAAGATCGAGAACCTGGAGGAACTGTACTTTGTACTGAGCCAGCCAAAACTCACGCCGGCCGGCGTAGCGCAATTGGCGGATCTCAAAAACCTCAAGAAGATAGACTTCGGTCAGACGTGGGTCAGCTCGCCGGGTGAACGTTATGGCGACGAGGTCGCGCGTCTGTTGGCAACCATGTCTCAATTGGAAGCCGTCGAACACATTGGCTATCTGTCGGCCCAGGGGATGAAGGCAATCGCGACGCTCCCCAATCTCAGGAGTCTGCACGTGAGCCTGCGCGATCGCAACCTCGGCTACCATGGTCCTACGGGTCTGGCCTACCTGGGAGGTGTCTCGTCTCTGGAAAGGCTCTCTCTCCAGAGCGACGATCAACTGCCCGGCGCGGACCTGGCCAGCCTGGAGCCTTTGCCCCACCTTAAGGAACTATCCATTTTCTTCGCGAGTGTAGGCGACCGCGGCCTGGAGGCAATCGGCAAGCTGAAGCAGTTGGAGCATCTGCACCTGGACACCTTGACGCACGACGGCCTGAACCACTTGAACGGTTTGGCGAAGCTGGAGTACCTGAACGTCAGTGCTGGATGGAACGGCACCAACCGCACCATCCCGCCCGGGGAAGCAACGCTGGACCTGTCGGGCTTGAGGCAGCTCAAGGAGCTTTGCCTGTCCGAGTTGTGGTTGGAGGACGGGGACCTTGCGTTCCTCAAAGAGCTGCCCAGGCTGGAACGCGTGATGATCCAGCAGACGACGCCGCTGACGAGCGCGTTCTTTCGCGAGCTGCGCGAGCAGTCCGAATTGAACCACCTCTGGGTTCGCGGCTTGACGGACTGTCAGGCCGAGGATCTGGCACACCTGAATGGGTTGTCCAAGCTGAGATGCCTCATCCTCCAGGGCGAGGTCACCGACGCCGCCCTGGCGTCTCTGAAAGGTCCGGCATGCCTGGAGTCGCTGCACCTCGACACCGACCACCCGATCCACCAGGAGACAATCGACACGCTAGCCGCCAGCCATCCCGTGCTCGAGCACGTCCATGTCAGTGCTTTCACGCCGACCGAAGTCCATCAAACGCCCAGGCCACGCCAGGTCCCGGTCGGCCGGCGGCGCTGAAGGTGACAGCCCCAAGCTCGACGCGTTCGAGATGGCCTAACGAGAAATAAACTTGACGATGCCAGGGCCCTTCCCTACCGTGCATGGCGTGCGGTGCCGGGAAAGGCCAGAGACGCCGCGAAGGTACCGGGCACATGACCGACAACGCAAGAGGATCGCACCATGAAGAAACAGCCCGCATGTCTGTTTGTGTTGATGTTTGCTCATCTGCTGCTGGCACAGGCCAAGCCGACCGCCTACGTCTTCGAATACCAGGACCAGTGGACGCAGTCGCTGGGCGCCGCGGAAGCGCTGGCCCAGGCGGGCTTCGACGTCGCACCGTTGCCACTGGACTCATCGCCGGCCGACGCGCAGGTCGACGTCATCTTCCTCGGGTCCTTCGCCAGTGAGAGTCCGGCGTACCGTGCGTACATGAAGCAGTACGCGTCCGATTTGTATCACTACGTCGACAGGGGACACCTGCTGGTCCAGATGACGCAGGCGGACCAGACGGAGGCGACGCCGCCCTTTTTGCCTTCGACCCACGGGGCCCGCCGAGCCGACCAGGACTTCGCTCGGGCCCACGTCCTGGTGCCGACAAACCATCTCTTGCGCGGCGTGCCCACCAGCGAAGGTCTCATCGAATTCCATGAGCGGGTGACCATCTGGGAGAGCTTCGTCGACCAGAGCGGGTTCGAAGTGGCCCTGGCGGGCGATGAATTCGCTCAGTATCCGGCGTTGATGGAAGGCGCCTATGGCCAGGGCCGGATCATCCTGGCCGCATTAGCCCTCGACAAGCTCAGTTTCGGCTCCTTTGGCGAACCGACGCAAGCCATCGAAGCGCTGCGCACGTCATTTTTCCAAAACCTGGCTCGGCACGCCGTAGCCGTGCGGAACCGCCGGACCGAGCATCTGCACATCACGCCCCCACCGCGCAAGGTGCGCGACTTCGTCCCCGGTTCCTGGACGCTGGTTCTGTTACCCGATACCCAGGTCTATTCGCTGCGCTATCCCGGACTCTTCCTGACCCAAACCGGCTGGATCGCGCAAAACCGTGACAAGCAGAACATCAAGTTCGTTCTGCAACTGGGCGACATCACCAACAACAACACCGTGCGTGAATGGGAGAACGCCCGCGCGGCTCTGAGCCTGATGGATGGCAAGGTTCCCTACGCCTTCTGCCCGGGCAACCACGACTACGGCCCCAGCGGCGACGCCTCCACCCGCGAGACCCGGATGAACGAGTATCTGCCCTACCGCGCTTATGTGGACTGGCCCACCTTCGGCGGGGCCATGGAGCCGGGCAGGATGGACAACACGTACCATTGCTTCGAGGCCGGCGGACATAAGTGGATCGTCATCGCCCTGGAATGGGCCCCGCGCGATGCAACCATCGCCTGGGCCAACGACGTCATGGCCCGGCACCCGGACCACCAAGGGATCCTGATCACGCACGCCTACATGAACAACAACGACCGGCGCTACGACCATACGAACAAGAAGCATCCCCAGGACTACAATCCGCACCACTACAGCACGCCGGGCGGCAAGAACGACGGGCAGCAACTGTGGGACAAACTGGTCCGCAAGCACAACTTCGTGTTCGCCCTCAACGGGCACGTGCTGGGCGACGGGACCGGCTATATGGCCGCCCGCAACGATCGGGGCAAGACCGTCCACCAGATGCTGGCCAACTACCAGATGCGCCAGTTGGGTGGCGAGGCGTATATGCGGCTGCTGGAATTCCTGCCCGACGGGCGTACCGTGCAGGTCAAGACCTATTCGCCGCTGTACGACAAGTACCTGCTCCAGCCGGACCAGCAGTTCCAGCTCGAATTGGATTAGCAGCCTCGCCCGCCCACAACGCTGAGTTTTCCTCCCGAACAACCCATTGTCGCCGTTTTTCTGCGAATCTGGAAGAAAAGGCATTGACAGAGACCGAACACACTGGAAGTATACCAACTATACTCATGTTAACATAAAGAGGCTGATGTATGTTCACGACAGTTGAAGCGGCGAAACACCTGGGGGTATCCAAGAACACGCTGCTGCGCTGGCTCGACGAAGGGCTCATCGAGGACGTCTCGCGCGATTGGCGGGGCTGGCGCGTCTGGGATCGGGCGGACATCGAGCGGGTCAAGGCCTTTCAGGAGACGTATCACAGTGAACCGGTCCGGCGCGTCAAACGACGCCGGGCCACGAAAGTCGGGTGCGCCAAGGCGGCCGCGACAAGCATGGCCCGCTTCGGTAGAGGCTATTCCCGGATACCGGAGGTCGATCGGTGAAAGTTCGCCCAGCGAAAGCAAACGATGCGGCCCGCTGTGCCCAAATCAGCCCTGTGCGCACGGCCGAGGAGTTGCAGAAGCTGCTCGGGCAGGAGGATACGCAATGGCTGGTCCTGGAAGACGCCGGTAAGGTGGTGGGTGTGGGGATTCTCCATTATTGGGCGTGGAACCAGATGGCGTGGATCTGGGACCTGACCGTGGATGAGACTCAGCGGGGCCAGGGCTACGGCCAGGCGCTGCTCAAGGGCATGCTCGGGGCGGCCAAGAAAACCGGCGCCCGGGTCATGATGGATTTCGGCACGCCCAACCCCAATGCCTGTTCACTCATGCAACTGCTCGTCAACAACGGCTTTCGTATCTGCGGCACGAACGACCGCTGGTTCGCCGATCATAAGAACGCCACGGCCGTCTTTTACGGCTACGATCTCTAAGGGGCGGGACGGAAATGAAGAAGACCTCTGAATATCTGAGGGACAGAAAGGCACAAGGCCGGCATATCAGCATGCTGACCTGCTACGACTATCCGACGGCTCTGTGGCTGGAGGAAGCGAGGGTGGATGTCATCCTCGTGGGCGACAGCGTCGGCACGAATGTGCTCGGCTACGAGAGCGAGAAGCAGGTGACGCTGGCCGACATCGTCCACCACCTCAAGGCGACGCGACGCGGCGTGCGCACGGCGTACCTGCTGGCGGATCTGCCTTATGGAACCTACGACAACACCACGGCGGCCCTGCGAAATGCGCAGGTGCTGCTGGAAGCCGGTGCCGACGGCGTGAAACTCGAAGGGTTCCGCCCGGAGATCATTTCCCATCTCGCCCATCACGGCGTGGAAGTCTGCGCCCATCTCGGCCTGAATCCGCAGATCCATGCGAAGAAGGCGTTGCAGGCAAGGGACGCGGAGACGGCCGTGCAACTGCTCGACGAATCGATGGCGCTGGAGAAGGCCGGTGCGTGCATGATCGTCTACGAACTGATCCCCGAAGAAGTGGCACGCGTCGCGACCGAACAGCTCACCATCCCGACGATCGGGATCGGGGCCGGACGTTTCACCGACGGACAGGTGCTCATCGTCGGCGACATGCTGGGGGCCAATGCGTTCGACTTGCGGCACAACGTCAAATATGAGGCCGCGCGCGAACGCGGGGTCCAGGCGATTAAGGAGTACGTCGCAGACGTCAATCAGGGACGCTTTCCGCGCGTCACGAATGCGCGGCACATGCCGGAAGCGGAAGCTGTGAAGTTCGCGCAGCACATCCGAGGGCGATCGCAATGCGTCCCGCTGGACACCGATTCTGAAAGGCTCCATCCTTGCCCCTAGTTCGAGGAGGCGGAGGTGCAACCCCCGCTGAGTCCGGGAGAGGACACGGCAATGGCGACGGAATGCAGATCGTGGTGGCGCAACTGTGCCATCGAGGCCGATGGGGAGATCCAGGACATCGATGGACAGGAAGATCGACTTGCTCCCCTTTCTCCCGAGACAACGCGGATTCGCGAACTCATTTCGAGTCTCGAAGTGTGTCACCACAAGGCCGAGCGCTGGGTCGAAAGCATCATCGAGGCCATCGGCGCGGGCGCCACGGAGAAGGGACTGGGCACGCGACCGGCGGGCCACGTTCATCCGGCCGAGGTTGTCTGGCAGAATGCCTGCGCCGCTCTGTCGGCCTGGTGCGCCGGATGTCCAATCGACGCGATTGAATTGACAGTCGGCTCGGTTCCTGCAACGAAGTTGCTGGCCGGTCTGGGGCCCCGCTCGGCTCTGAAGGAGTGGCAGGTTCAGCGCGTGATCGATCGTATCCGCAACCTGATCCACTGGCCGCAATCGGAGAACGATCCGACGGCGCAATACGCGTGGCTGCTGCTGAACACGGGCGAGTACGAGGCCACGTATCGCAGCCAATGTCCGCCGCCATACGCCGAGCACGAGGATTTCTGGTTGGCGACGGCGCGGACGGTCATTCACGACACACACGCCGGAGAGAAGGCGGAATTGTCACTGGCACTCGCCATCGACATGCTCTGGCCGTGCCACTGGCGTTTTGTCGAAAACCTGCGCATCGTGCTTGATGCCATCGGAGGCAACCTGCATCCGGCGCAGCCTTTTGCCGCCTGCGGGCGGAACATCGCCCTGGCCGCGAACCGCAAGCGGCTGGAGATCGTCGCGAGAACGCTGCATACCTTCTGCGATCCAGCAGCCGCGGAAGAAGGCGTAGACATGGAGCTCCTGGCCCAACTCGGTAAACCCACGGACATCAAGAAATGGCTGACCGCGTCCCTGGCCAAGACCATCCAACTCCAAGTGAACCCGTCCGCTGAAATGCAGGCCCTCTCGGCCCTGGAAGGTCCCGCCTGGATCAGATCGTAAGATGATGGGTCAGTGCCGGCGAACTCTCGCAGCCTACGTTGCCAGTGAAGCAATGTTGAGGTTTTTGGCGGCGGCGGTTTCGTTGGGACGCGAGACGCACGTCGTAACCGGTGCAGCCTTGAGTTGTTCGGAGTCCTTTTCCGCCAGTTCGGCAATCTCGATCATCGCGGCGATGAAGGCATCGAGCGTCTCTTTGCTCTCGGTCTCGGTCGGCTCGATCATCATGGCCTCTTTGACGATGGTCGGGAAGTAGACCGTGGGCGGATGGAAGCCGCGGTCGATCAACGCCTTGGCAACATCCAGAGCATGGACCCCCTGCTTGGCCATCGCTTCGGTCGTGCTGAAAACGCATTCGTGTTTGCAGACTCTATCGACCGCCGGCTGGTAATGGTCCTTGAGCTTGCAGCGAATGTAGTTGGCATTGAGTACGGCGTTCTCGGCCACTTTGGCCAGTCCCTCGGCGCCGAGCATGAGCAGATAGACATAGGCGCGCAGGACGATGCCGAAGTTGCCATAGAACGGCGCGACGTAGCCGATCGATTTGGGGCGGTCGTATTCCAGGGCATAGGTCCCGTCGTCGCGTTTGACCACGATCGAGACGGGCAAGAACGGCACGAGCTTCTCCCCGACCCCTACCGGGCCGGCGCCGGGACCACCTCCGCCGTGGGGCGTCGCGCAAGTCTTGTGCAGATTGATGTGCATGATATCGAAACCGAAATCGCCCGGCCGAGCCTTGCCCAGGATAGCGTTGAGATTCGCGCCATCGTAGTAGGCCAGGCCATCGACGCTGTGAATGAGGTCGCAAATCTCGCGGATATGCGGATTGAACAATCCCAGCGTATTGGGACAGGTCAGCATCACGCCGGCCACCTCCTCGCTGAGTTCCTTCTTGAGCGCCTCAACCCCCATCACGCCGTTGGCGTCGCTGGGCACCGTGACCACGCGATACCCCGCAATCGCGGCACTGGCGGGATTGGTCCCATGGGCGCTGTCCGGCGCCAGGACGATGCTCTTCTTGTTGCCCCGGTCGCGATGGTAGGCAGCCATGATCATCATGCCGGTCAATTCGCCGTGGGCACCGGCCATCGGCTGCATCGTGAAGCCCGCCAGGCCCGTGATCTCGCACAGCAACCGGTCCATATCGTACAGGATCGCCAGCGCGCCCTGCGTGAGCATTCCCCCCATGCGCAACTGAGGCAAGAGCGGATGCAGATGCGCGAAACCCGGATAGCTGGCGATACGCTCGGCCACTTTGGGGTTGTACTTCATCGTACAGGAACCGAGGGGATAGAAATTCGTATCGACGCCGAAGTTGCGGCGGGACAACTCGGTGAAGTGGCGCACAACGTCCAGCTCACTCAACTCGGGCAGCGCCGCACTGCGATCGCGGAGGAGATCGTCGTTGATGTTGATCGTCGTCGGCACGTCGCTGGCCCCGAGCATCACGCCGCGACGCTCTGGTACGCTCTTCTCGAAAAGGAGTTTCATAACGCTCTCCTGAAAACCAGCGGTAAGCCGCGCTTGCCGCTGGATAGGTCCTATAGGACCTATGGGACCTATTAAAGAACACTCTCCAAAGCCTCGGCCAACATGCCGATCTCCTGTTTCGTGCGTTTCTCGGTCACACAGATCAGCATCGAGTTCTCCATGCCGTAGTAGTAGCGGCTCAACGGGAACCCGGCGGCAAATCCTCGCTCAATCAGCCTGGCAATCACGTCGGCTGCTTCGCAAGGCAAATCCAGAACGAACTCGTTGAAGAACCACTTCGCTTTGAAGTGAGGCTCGACGCCTGGAATGGCGGTCAGCCGTTTGTACGCGTAACTGGCCTTGTCGGCACAGCGCTGCGCCGTCTCTTTCAACCCTTCCTTGCCCAGCAGCGACAGATAGACCAGCGCCGTCAAAGCACATAGCGCCTCGTTGGAGCAGATGTTCGACGTGGCCTTGTCACGGCGAATGTGCTGCTCGCGGGCCTGAAGGGTCAGGACAAAAGCGCGCCGATCTTCCCGGTCAGTGGTCTGGCCCACGACGCGGCCCGGCATCCGCCGCACGTGTTCTTTGCGGGCCGCCATGAAGCCCAGATAGGGCCCGCCAAAGGACATGGGCATCCCCAGGCTCTGGCCTTCGCCCGTGACAATATCGGCGCCCATCGCGCCGGGCGTCTTCAGAATGCCCAGCGAAATCGGGTAGCAAGAAACGATCAGCAGCGCCCCCTTGGCATGCGCCGCCTCGGCCAGGTCGGAGAGATCATCAATGCAGCCGAAGAAATTGGGGTTCTGGACGATGATGGCCGCGGTCTCGTCGTCAAGCCGGCCGAGAATCTCGCTGCGATTGGCCAGGCCGTCCGTACAGTGCGTTTCGTCCAAATCGATTTTCAGATTCTGCGTGTAGGAATGGATCATCACGCGGTAGATCGGGTTGACGCTGTCATCGATAATGACCTTGTTGCGGCCCGTGATGCGCAGCGCCATCATCATTGCCTCGTACATGGCGGTCCCGCCGTCGTAGAGCGAGGCATTGGAGACCTCCATGTCGGTAAGGCGGCAGATGGCCGACTGATATTCGTAGATCGCCTGGAGCGTCCCCTGGGACAGTTCAGGCTGGTACGGCGTGTAGGCCGTGTAGAACTCGCTGCGCGAGATGATCGAATAGACCGCCGACGGAATGAAATGATCGTAGAAACCGCCGCCCAGAAAGAGCGTCAGGTCCACGGAGTTCTTGCCCGCCAGATCGGCCAGCCGGCTGCGCACCTCCTGCTCGCTCAGGCCGGCCGGCAGCGCGAAGGATTTGGCCATCAGCTCGGGCGGAATATCCCCGAAGAGGCCTTCCATCGTCAGACCAATGGTCTTGAGCATTTCCTGCTGTTGTTGCGGCGTGTTTGGTATGAAGGGCATGGCCTGCGCTCCCAGGAATAGGACCGATGCGACCTGTTGGGCCTATAGCGTTTCCAGGAATTCCTTATATTGCTTGGCATCCATGAGATCGTCGAGCGGCGTCTTGTCGGTCATCTGAACCTTGCAGATCCACCCGCCCGCGTAGCAATCTTCGTTGATCAGTTCGGGACGCGTGTTCAGCTCGTCGTTGACCGCGGTCACCTTACCCGCCACGGGGCAATAGACGTCGCCAGCGGCCTTGGAGCTTTCCACCACGGCGATTTCCTTATGCGCCGAAAATTCCTTGCCCACCTCGGGCAGCTCCACGAACACCAACTCCCCCAGTTGTTCCTGGGCGTGGTCCGTGATGCCGATCGTCGCAACGTCCCCGTCGACTTTGGCCCACTCGTGATCTTTGGTATACAGCAGTCCGTCAACAACCATGCTTACAGCCTCCCGTCAAAACTTCGAAAAGCGCTCGACCACGGTCCCCACCAGGTCGGCCTCTGCGGTTTGTCCTTTGTCCATGCGTTCGCGTCTGCCCTGCTGTACCTGGCTGGCGCTGCGCGCCAGATAGTAGGCCGCGAGGGCATTACCCACCCGGGCCTCGGCGCGGGCGATATAGGCGAGGGCATATTGATGCTCACCGGCCTTGGCACTGCTGAGGATCCGGCCGATGCAGGTCCCCTGGCCATTCAGGATCGGGTCATCAGGGCGGACGGGCCGGACTCCCTTGGCCGCGGAGAATTCCAGCCGGGCCACCTGCATGTCGTACGACTGGGCTACCTGGGCCATGTGGGCTTGACCGATGAAGAAGTCCTTGTCCAACTTGACCGCCCAGCCGTAACCCGCTTCGAAGGGCGAAATCCCCAGCGGGCCGGCCAGCTCGTGTCCATAGAGGGGCAACCCGGCCTCGATCCGCAGACTGTCGCGCGCCCCCAAGCCACAGGGCAACACAGCCAGCGACTGCCCAGCCTCCAAAATGGCATCCCACAACTGAGGCGCCTTTTCGGGGTGAACGAAGAGCTCGTAGCTGACGCTCGCACCGGTGTACCCGGTGGTGGAGATCAAACAATCAATGCCGTCGAGACACGACTCGAAGAAGGCGAAGCTCTTGAGATTCGCCAGGCGATCCCGCATCGACGCCTCACCGGCCAGTTTCACCAGGACCTCGGTCGAAGCCGGTCCCTGGAGGGCCAGATTGACGCAGGCCTGATCCCCCACCGCTGGGTCCCGGAGGTCGCGGATGGTCGGGGTCAGCTCCAGCTTTCGCCCGGGCTCGACGGTATCGAGCACGGCGTCGCCTGCGAGCAGTGCGTCGAACCAAGCCTTGATCTTCGGCTCGTTGGCCGCGTTGACCACAACCATAAAGCTCTGCTCGGCTTGGCGATAGATGATGATATCGTCCAGGACGTTGCCGGCGGCGTCGAGAACATAGTTGTACTGGGCTCGCCCGGCTTGAAGCCTGGAAACGTTGTTCGTGGCCACCGTGTTGAGGAAGAGCTCCGCATCAGCTCCGGAGACGTCCAAAACGCCCATATGGGTGCAATCGAATAACCCGGCGGCGGCGCGCACGGCCTGGTGCTCGGCCGCGATCGAAGAATACCACAAAGGCATCACGTAGCCGGCAAACGGGCTCATCCGCGACTTGCTCGTGCGCTTCAAATGCTCGTCGTAAAGCACGCTGCCCACCGGCTCGGCGGCGGGAGGCTTGAAAACGAATTGGCCTGAGGATGTACTTCCCTGCACTCGATTGGCTCCTTTCCAGGGCATGAAAAGTCTAAGGATAGGCGAAATCCGACGGTCGTCAAGCCTCTTCTTGCCAATTCCGCCTGGCGCGTCGGTACGGCCCCGTTACCCCGGCCTCACAGCGTGCCTTTCGATCCCTAGAGCACCGAACGTGTCGACCGAGGCCCCTATGCAGGAGACATAAGGATGAAAACGATGGAAAGAACGTTACTGATTGGCTTGGCGGTCCTTACGCTGCTGGCTCTGACCGGCTGCGTCGTCATCACGTGACCATTTCGCCCCAAGGCAAACCGCCTTCGCGACCCTGAGAACACGCCTCAGGGGCGAAGGCGATTTGACTTCGATGGTGAAACTGCGCGGGGCCGTCTACCGCCGACGGCGACGCAGCATGGACAGACACCCGACGGCCACCAGGCCCAGCGCACCGGGCGCCGGAACCGTCGTACACGGACCGCCAAGCTGGATATCGCCACACCCACAGATGGTCGTGGTGTAGGCACCGAAATCACTGTTGGCAAAGCCCGAATTGACGATGACGTAGCTGGTGCCGCCGGTCAGATACACGCCGGCCACCTGAGCGCTGTATATCGTGATGAAGTCGTCGTCACCGGCCATAAGATTCGTGAACTGATCCTGTGGATCGAAACAGCCGGCATACAAGTGAAGATATCCGTCGTATCCCGCGCAGGCGTCATACACGCTGGTGACCGTGTAATGCCCGGACGAGGAGACGGAAAACGCCTGCGTCTCATACGGAACAGCCGTCCCAACACCGGAGAGGCTGCTGGTACCGGCCGGGCGATTCCACGTCGGACCACCCGTCGTGTCTCCGGAATAGATCGTCATCCCCGCCATGGCGGCGCCGCCGCAACAAAACACCAGAATCAACGCCACGAACCGTGCCTGTACCGACCCCCACGAAGTGCTTCTCATCATCCCTGCTCCTTCATGCTCCTGACTCATTGACATGAGTCTGCCACTGAAACCACTGGCGTGCTGACTCCCAGCATCGCTCCTTATCAAGGTCCGAATTTTAGCGAGAGCGTCTGTCGGGGTCAAAAAGAATTCCGTCAAAATGTCACGCGCCCTGCGACAAAGTGCATGGCCTAGTGACATTGCCCACCGCATTACTTCGCCGTGTAGGTTTGTCCCTCGACCGGCTCCCGCACGATTCCTTGGGCCGTGGTGAACGTCACGGGGTGCGACTGACGGCGCCGGCCGCTGACCGCCGAGTAGACACCGAAGTGCAGATGCGGCCCGGTGGAGTAACCCGTATTGCCAGAGATGGCGATACGCTGACCTGCTTCGACGCGCTGCCCCACTTCGACGAGCACGCCGTCATAGTGCAGGTGATGGTACTCGGCAACCGTGCCGTCGTCGTGGGCGATGCAGACGTAGTTGGATTGGTTTCTGAACTTCTCGTCCGAACCACCGATCTTGGACGACTCCTTCAGATCCACCACGACGCCCGCCCGCGCCGCACAGACGGGGGTTCCCTTCCGCATGGAAAAATCCACGGCGTAACGGTCCCGCCCCTCATGCGTGCGCTTGCCGTTGTAGCCCTGGGCCACGCGATACGACCGCCCCGCCTCAAACGGCAGACGATAGAGGACCTTCTCATCGGGCGGCGTGCCCTGGCGACCGGAGCGTCGCATCCGCCCCACGACCCACTCGAACCGGCAGCGCCAGTTGCAGCGCTTACTCGGATCGTCGGCGGAAACCCGAACGGCCTCGGTTTCCGATCGCGCCGGATAGGTAGCGGTCTCCGGCTTGATGCGCGAGATGCGCCCGTTCCGAGCCAGGACCCTCAAGGTCACGGTCACATCCCAGAGCGCACGATTCTCCACGAACAGACGCACGCCGCCGCCCGATTTGACCTGGCGAACGCGTACGAACTCATCGCGGCCTCGAGCTGATTCGACCGCCGAGACGGTGGTGAGAAAGCTCATGAGCAGCGCGACAGCGGCGCACCGCATAACGCCCCGCTCAGCGAATGAATAGGATGTGGGTGACCGAAAACTCACGACGTTACGCCCGACTCCAAACGGCATCGCTCGATGCCTTGATCCCGTGTGCGCTGAAACCACCCCAAATGCCACCACAGCCGTGGCAATTGTCAGTATATCGCATCCCAGGCAACGGATCAATTCCATTCGAATAGACGATGCGACGTCCCGTTCGAATCAGAAAACGCCCCCAAAAAGCCCCCAGTCAGGGACTGTGAATGCAATAGGCCCTGTGTCGTTGTGATGCACAGGAGAGACTTGTCGTCGCGCCGGGCGCAGGATATAGTGAGTCCGCGTGAACCGGTTGGTGCCGGCACGCCGAGCCCTGCCGAACCGAGATGTGTATTGTCTGAAAGGAACGACCATGAACCGCCCTGCTGCTATCGTCGCTTCGATCGTGTTGTTTCTGGGCGTCGTGCTGATCTGCTCGGTCACCATCGCTGTCGCAGAAGTGGTGAAGGCCAAAGATGGTTCCGGGATTCCGGGCTACAAAGACACCCCGATTCTGCCCTGGTGCGGCTATCACGTGCACGATCCCGACCGTCCGGTCCCGCCCAAAGTCACGCCGGGCCGGAGGCGCGGAGCGCCGTCCGATGCAATCGTTCTGTTCGATGGCACGAACCTGTCTCAGTGGAACGAGTCCGATTGGAAAATCGAAGATGGTGAGTTGATCGCGGTCTCGGGATCACTGACAACCAAAGAAGCATTCGGTGATTGCCAGCTTCATCTCGAATGGCAGACGCCGAACCCGCCTGTGGGGGGAGAATGGGACCGGGGCAACAACGGAGTCAAACTCATGGGCCTGTTCGAGATCCAGATCTTCGACACCTACACGACGCCGCTCTATCCCGACGGCCAGGCGGCCAGCGTCTACGGCCAGACCCCGCCGTTGGTGAACGCCTGCCGCGCGCCGGGTCGGTGGCAAAGCTACGACATCATCTTCTTCGCCCCGGTCTTCGAAGACGACAAGCTCGTCAAGCCGGCTTACGTCACCGTCCTGCATAACGGCCTGCTGGTCCACCACAACCAGGAAATCCACGGCCCCACCGGGCACCGGATCCTGCCAAAGTATGACCAACCGATCGCAGCAAAACTGCCCTTGAGCCTGGCAGCGCACCACAACCCGGTCCGCTTTCGCGACATCTGGATCCGACCCCTGTGACCGATCACCCGTGACAGTACCTAATTGTACAGTAGCGCTTTTTCGCGCCAGTCCTTGTCGCGGTCGTGGCCGTACTTGATGACGCGGGGACGACGTTCGCGCAGGCGCACCGATTCGATGCCCAGATAGTATCCGGTTGAAGCTTGGTTCTTGCCGACGCATTCGAGGCGCAGGGCGTACTTGCCAGGCTCGGGCCAGAAATCCAGCAAGTGGTATTCCCGCGTGGCCACGTCCGCGCTGTAGAGGTCCATGACGCCGCCCAGCTTGACGCCGTTGAGATAGGCCTGGTACTTGCCGAAGTCGTACGACTGCGTCAGGACCAACAGCAGCCGCTTGGGCTCTTTCTTCGCCACCTCGAAGGGAACCTCGAGCCAGGCATTCGCTTGTCCCTCGGGCCGGTACAACAGGTGCCCACGGGGATAGACCGCCAGGTCCTGCGCCTGGGTCTGACCCTGTCCGTGATGCGCGGCATCCACTGTCTCGCGGGCCGCGACAATTCGATCCAGCGACGTCAGCGTGCGCTGCCGCGCGTGCGGGGCGCGGGCGGCAAAGGTGGGCCGGCCCGTCTGGTACCAGAAAGCGACGCTGGAATAGTCGTCCTCACGCTCGTTCCAGCTATGCGACCGGTACTCGGGATTCTCGTCAGGCGACATCCAGCCGTAGTGCTCGAATGTCACCTTGATACTTTTCTGGAAGACGATCGCGTCGGTAACATGCCAGCGATAGGCGGAGGTGTGCCCGCCCACGATACCCCACTGATCGAAATAGGGGACACCGAAGTACGGCGTGCTGGTGGTCTTGAGCCCCCAGGCCGAGAGGAAGTAGTCTTCGGTCCCCGTGCCCCAGATCGAGGCCTTGCCCTCGCCGTCGATGTAGATCTTCTCATCTCCTTCACCGAACCAGGAGGGGCTGCGCGTGCGCACGCTCAGCACCGTGCCCACGTAGTGTCCCTTGCCCTCGGTCTCGAGCAAGACATAGTCCTTGCCGTTCTCAACCGGGTATTCCTGCCGATACTGGGCGTAGAAGTACGGCGTATCCTTGTCGATCTTGTCCTTCTTGACCCAATCGATATTGTAGTAGAGCAAACCGATCTGCTTTTCGCTCTGATTGACGATCTCCACACGTGCGGATTTGCGAAACGGCATGTGCCAGAAGCAATTGTAGGAATCGGCATCCTCCACCGCCACGGGCAGGCTGATCACCTCACTGCGCCGGCCGAAGCTGTTGGCGAAGAAGTCGCCCACCGGCGCCTCGACGGCCGGCCGCTCGTTGCCGTCCCAGTACATGCGCAAGAGCATTTCCTGGTGGTTGGCGCAGCCCTCCTTGGCCCACGGATGAGGCTCGGGCCCGAGGAACGTGATCCAAATATGCGTGATGACGCCGGGGCCCTGCACGTCCATCAGCACCCGGGTCTCGCCCGGTTGGACGCGGCTGTTATCCCGGTTGCTGTTGGGATCGAACGCGCCTTCCAACGCCCATTGCCCGTCGGGGCCGATCTTGGCCGTGGAGGTCGCCCGCATGCTGCGACCCTCATGCGGCTTGGCCAGCTCCGCCAGGAAGTCCGCCCAACCGGTCCGACACAGACACAGGGAGAGAAAACCTAGAATTGCCGCTCGCTTCACGCGCTCGCCCGCCATATCGCACGCTCCTGACTCGACGTCACCAGACTGGGGTTCATACCGCACACGCAGACATGACGGTACTCGATGTGTGCAGGCACTGTCAAGCCATGGCGCCGCCGATGATCGCACCGACCAGCAACGGCCCGACCGCCGCGACCGCCAGGACGAGAAAGATGCTGGCCCCTGTCACCACGCCCACGACAGGCAGGCCGGTGGCCGTGCCCAACACGAAGAAGACCACGCCCATGATGATGGCAGGCAGGAAAACGGCTCCGAGCGCTGGGCCGACACCGCCGGCCTTCCTGCCACCCACGAAACCGGCGATCAGCGGCCCGAAGACGGGCAACCAGAACAGCAGCAACGAGATGAAGAACATCCACAGCGCGCCGACGACGGCGCCGCCGCCCCCTTTGGCCTGTGTCACGCCTTGATGTCCCATGATCGTCTCCTGGCCCTGTGCCATTCTGCTACGAGGATAGTCGCAGCCGAGTGCGCATGGTTTCGGTCTTTTCCTGCAACTGGGGCTACTTCATCCAGCTCTCTTTGGTGCAGGTGGGCAGGGTCCTGGCGATCGCGCACTGCTTGGCCTTACGGTCGAACAGGGTGTTGTCGGCCTTCAGCAGCCCCCTCCTGCCCTCTCGCCATTCGTGAGCATTCCGCGTCATTGCCCCATTCCTTCACCGGGGTCCGTCAACACCCGCACATTCATGCTCAGCATCGCATGCGTGGCCCGGCCTGTCAAGCTCTCCCAGATCGCCCTAGAAACCGACCGCTATTGACAGAAAAGCCCTGTTGCCCTTTAATCGCAACAATGAAACTCGAAATGGACCCATAGAGACTGGAGCCAAAATTATGAAGCGACTCTGGATTAACGTGATACCGTATGAGAAGGAAATCGCCATCGCGGCGCTGGAGAGCGGCGCCGAGGCGGTCGTGTTGCCTGATGGTCAGACCGCAACGGTACGGCAGTTCGGCAAGATCAAGACCATCGAGGCCGATGGCGATCTCAAACCCGGCGCCGACGTCGAGTTCATCGACATCAACAGCAAGGCCGACGAGGACCGGGCCGCGGCGGTTCCGGGCGACAAACTCGTCGTATTGAAAATGCTCGACTGGACCATCATTCCGATCGAAAATCTGTTGGCCCGACGCGGGTGGAATCTCATCGTCCAGGTCGAGAACAGCGAGCAGGCCAAGCTCATGGTCGAGATTCTGGAGAAAGGCGTCGACGGCGTTCTGCTCAACACGACCGACGTTAACGAGATCAAGAAGACCGCCGAGATTGTCCAAGGGGTCAGCGAGAAGATCAGCTTGGTCGAGGCCGGCATCACCAACGTCAAGCAGCTCGGCATGGGCGATCGCTGCTGCCTGGACACCTGCACGCAGATGGTCCTGGGCGAAGGCATGCTGGTGGGCAACACGGCCTCGGGCTTCTTTTTGGTCCATTCCGAAACGATCGACAATCCCTATGTCGCCTCGCGTCCGTTCCGCGTCAATGCCGGCGCGGTGCATGCGTACACACTGGCGCCCGGCGGCAACACCAAGTACCTGGCCGACCTCAAGAGCGGTGACGAGGTCCTGCTCGTCGATTACCAGGGCCACAGCCAAACCGCGTATCTGGGCCGCAACAAGATCGAGCGCCGGCCCATGATGCTGATCGAGGCCGAAGCCGAAGGAAAACCCGTCAGTCTGGTGCTGCAAAACGCCGAGACGATTCGCCTGGTCGATCCGGCGGGCAAGGCCATCGCCGTGACCAGTCTCAAGCCAGGCGACAAGGTCCTGGCCCACACCACCCAGGGCGGCCGCCACTTCGGCATGAAGGTGGAGGAATCCCTCACAGAAAGGTAGTCCATTGACTTCGTCCGTCCGCTACCGGACCCCCTGTGTCCGAATCTGCTGTCTGATTCTCTGCCTGGGCATCATGCCCATGCAGAACGCCACAGGGCAGACAACTCAACTCGATGTCCGAACCGTATCGGGCCAGAGTTCGCCACAGAATCTGGCACCGCAGATCCTTGACTTCCGCCACGCACCCCAGCGATGGCAAACCTGCATTGGCCTGCCCGACGACCCGCACAAGAGCATCGTCGGCTCCGATGGGGGGCTGTACTATGACTACGGCGGAGGACGCTTCCACGACTTCAAGACGCGAATCCTGGCGCGAATCGACACGGACGGGCCAGTCGGCGCCGTGCGTCAACACCTGCATGACGCCCGCACCCCGATCGTCATCACCGAACAGGACTGGGGCGATCTGACCCTGGAACAGTGCGTCTGGGCCCGTGCCCCGCAGTGCGACGCCATCGACCAATGGAGTGAGCAGCGCGTCGATTATCTCTGGTTGAAAATGGTCAACCGCAGCGCCCGGCCGGCCAGTGGGCAAATCGTGGTCCAAGTGGACCCGAACAACCGCATCGTAGCAAACGACTGGCAAACCGACCTGATCGATCCGCGTGATCCCAACGCTCGTTTCGCGAGCGTCAGTCCCGCCTGTGCAACCGTCGAGTATGCCGACCCACCCACCAGCACCTTGCTGATCGATCATCAACCGGGGGCGCATCGCAACTGGGCGAGGCCGGCGGTTTCCTGCGATCGGCGTTTTCGGGATGTGCTGGTCGGCTGGTCGCGTCCGCTGCGCTTCACCTATCCGGCCGAACCGAATAAGACGTACCAGGTGGCCTTCGGTCTGATCGAAGGCTATCACAGCGAGCCGGGCATCCGGCCTCTCGACCTTCGCATCGAAGGTCGAACTGTACGGACCGTCGACCTCGTGGGCGAATTCGGAAAGAACCACCCCGTCGTGCTTTGCTTCGAAGCCCACGATCGCAACGGCGACGGCCTCCTTCAGATAGGCGTTCATGCGTCTGATGACGCTGAGGACAAGAACACAATCTTGAGCACGTTGATGGTCTTCGACGCCGCGACACCATTGGATGCGCAGCGCGTCCTTGCAGGAAAGGCCGATGACGAGGCTCTAGCCTGCGCCGATCTCAACACGCTCGCACATCAGAGGCACACGCTGAAACTCCGCTTCGCCAAACAAATACTGGCTCCGGGCGAAGTCTCCCACGCCCTGCTGACGCTCTATCAAGGCCGTGACGTTTCGACTCGGACTGACGTAGCGCAGGCGGCACACGAATATAACCGGGCCATCCGCTACTGGGCTCGGTGCGACGTGCCCTACGAGCGCATCAGGGTCCCCGACCGGAACGTCCAGGCCCTGCTCGACGCCTGCGTCCGCAACATCTATCAGGCCCGAGAGATTAAGGAAGGTCGCCCCGCTTTTCAGGTCGGGCCCACCTGTTACCGTGGCACCTGGGCCGCCGACGGCCCGTTCATTCTGGAAGCGGTCACCTACCTGGGCCGGGCCGCTGAAGCCCGCGCCGGACTCGAACAACAGGTCGATCGGGACCAGGGACCGGGCGGCGTTGCCTTCTCGAAAAAGAGCGGCCTGCGGCTGTGGATGGTGTGGCGTCACGCCCAACTGACAGGCGACTGGGATTGGCTCCGCTCGATGTGGCCTCGTGTTAAGGACCAGGTCAATCAAATCATCACCTACCGCCGCATGACGATGGACGATCCCAACCAGGCCAACTACGGCCTGATGCCCATCGGGTTCGGCGACGGCGGGCTCGGCGGCAAACATCGCGAATACACCAACGTCTATTGGACGCTGGCCGGACTGCGCGCCGCCGTTGAGATCGCCGAGCGGCAGGGTCGACCCGAGCGGCAGGCGTGGCTGGCCGAGTATCGCGATTACTGGGATCATCTCGAACAGGCGCGACACCGTGACAAACTGACCGACCGCTTTGGCAACGTTTACGTCCCGGTCACCATGACCGGAGAGGCACCGCAGGCGCCCCAACGTGGAGCCTGGGCCTTTCTCCAGTCAATCTTTCCCGGACGCGTCTTCGCTGCCAACGATCCATTCATGCGCGGGACGATGGCCATGCTCACGGCCTGCGAGAAGGAAGGGCTCATTCACGGCACCGGCTGGCTGCCCGACGGCATCTGGAACTACGCCGGTTCCTTCTATGCCCACGCTCATCTCTGGCTGGGCCACGGCGCCAAGGCGGCCGCGACGCTCTACGCCTTCGGCAACCATGCCTGTCCCCTGCTATCCTGGCGCGAAGAGCAGAACCTGACCGGTGAGCCGGAGAACTATTGCGGCGACATGCCGCACAATTGGGCCAGCGCCGAATTCATCCGTCTGATCCGGCACCTGATGATTCTCGAACGAGGCGCGGAATTGCACCTGCTCGAAGGCCTGCCTACCGCCTGGACCCGAGCCGGCGCCGTGACACATCTAAAGGAGATTCCAACATCCTTTGGGCAAGTGAGCTTGCAGATCGAAGTGGCACCGGACGGTCAAACGGCGCAGCTGACGTGCGCGCCACCACAGCGCGAGCCCCTCGAGCGCCTTGTCATTCACACCGAACGTTTCAACCGCTCCATCATGCGCATGACGCTCGACGGAAGCCCACCGGCTGGCTCAAGTTCAGAAATCCCCACCAACCGCCCCTTCATACTGACCCTCGAACTCGCCAACTGACAGCGCTCACCGAAGATTTTGAACCTCATCAATCGTCGCTGCCGCAGGCGTTCTAGCTACCACCTATCCTGAAAGAGCAACGGGAGGAGGTCGGCGAGGTAACGGCGCCAGACGCGGAAGCTGTGGCCGCCCTCGGTTTCGGTCCAGGTTGGTTCGACCCGCTTGGTCTTGAACCAGTCAATCAGTTTGCGGTTGATGTCGATCAGACCGTCCTGCCGGCCGCACCCGATCCAGAGCAGATGGAGTTGCTCGTTGAGCTTCTCGTCTACCGCCGGGTAGGCCTTGTCGAAGTCCTCATCGAGTCCGCCCGAACTGAAAGCGCCGATCCACGCGAAGCGATCCAGCGCATTGAGGCCGATCAGCAGCGACTGGGTCCCGCCCATGGACAGCCCCGCCACAGCCCGGGCGTTGCGGTCGGACGTGACGCGATAGGTCTTCTCCACCTGAGGGATGATCTCAGTCAGCAGGATGTCACGGAACCTGACGTTGCTGTCGGCGAAAACGCCGAGCTCGCGCAGCCCTTGCCAGCCATTGTCGATAACCTCGTGGTTGCCATAGCCCAGGGGCATCACCACCAGCATGGGCTGGGCCTTACCACGAGCAATCAAATTGTCGAGGATCACGTTTGCCCGGCCGGTGGCGCCCCAGGCATCTTCGGCGTCACTGTAGCCATGCAACAAATACAGCACGGGATAGGTCCGGTCGGCGGTCCCGTCGTACCCCGGCGGCGTATAAACCACAAACGGACGAACCTCACCAAAGAGCTTGGAGTTGTAGAAATGGCGATGGAGCGCGCCGTGGGGCACGTCGTTGATCTCCCAGGCCAGCGTGGGCGGGCCCGGGACATGCACCTGGCTGTCGGTGTTGAGCAAGTTGTATTTGAGCAGCGGATTGGCCGGATCGATCACGCGCAGGCCGTCGACGGCGAAGGAATAGGCGTAAATATCGGGTTCCATGGGGTCCGTGGTGGCCGACCAGATGCCCCGCTCGCCCTTCTGCATGGGCAAAGGCGGAATGCCTTCACAACGGACCACCACCTCTTTGGCATTAGGGGCCCGCAGGCGGAACGTGATGCGGCCGTCGGCGTGAACCTCCGGCGAAACAAGAGGTTGCGCGAAAGTGGGCGCGGCAGCCGTCAGCAACGACAGGGCAAACAAATTCCTCATGATTCGGTTCTCCAGATTCGTCCCGTAGGGTATGATGGCAGGATACGCCCGGCCACGTCGCGAGTCAAGCTCGCAGGCCGCTTGAGCCCGCGAAGGTGGGCGGGCAATAAGCATCTCATCTGCCCAAAAAGGCGGGACTTGGGCCTTTGACGATGGTACAATAACGCTTCGGTTGAGTTGGCAACAAAGAACCGCAGCATTTAGGAGGTTGAGTCGATGTCATTCCACGCTGACGACACGTCCGGCCCTTTTGACATGAACACGAACAGGCGCTGCCCCCGAACGGGTCGACCGCTCAACGCCAAAGCCCGGCGTCCCTGGCTGGCGTGGCTCTTGCCCGTCACGGGCCTGCTGGCGCTGATCTGGTTCCTGCTCCGCGTGGTTCCCAAACCCTCACGGGCTCTCTATCCATGCCAACGCGTGGCGATGCCTCTGGCCTCAGGATTCGTCGCCTGGCTGCTGGGCATCGCGGCCTCGGTCGCGGCCTTTCGCAAAGCCCGGGCCAGCCTGGCGGGCAAGCGCTACGCGTGGGCCCTGGCGGCTCTGGCCATCAGCGTGGGCGCCATCTGGATGACCTTGAGTGTCACTGCCGAAAGACCCGCTCTGGCAGAAGTTGACCCGCTCGCTCCGATCGGCGCCGGCAAAGGCATCTACCCCGGTCGGGTCGTGTGGGTGCACGACCCCGACGCCACGAACTGGGACGGCCCAGGCGATGGCCATCTCTGGGAACCCGAACACACCGACCAGGCCGCGTGTGACAGGATGATGTCCAAGGCGCTGCGCACGCTGACCGGAGCCAACGACGATGCCGCAGCCTGGGACAAACTGTTTCGCTATCATAACGAAGCCCAAGGCAAAGGCAGCGTCGGATACCAACCGGGGCAGAAGATCGTCATCAAAGTCAACTTCGTCGGCTTCATCCGTACCGTCGGCAGTATCGACCTCGAATCATATGAGTTGAAGAACTGGCGGGACTACATGAACACGTCGCCGCAGATGATCGCGGCGGTGCTGAAACAACTGACGCAGGCGGCGGGTGTCAAACAGTCCGACATCGCGGTTGGAGACAGCCTGGCCTATTTCGCCCAGGAGTACTACGACATCCTGCACACTCAATTTCCAGACGTGCAATACCTGGATTGTCGTGGCGAAGCCGGCCGCACGAAGATGGAACTCTCTTCTGTTGAGTTGCACTGGAGCAGCCATCCCGAGGATTGCCGGCAAGACTACGTCCCGCAGTCCTACGCCCAAGCGGAATACTTCATTAACCTGGCCAACCTCAAGGCCCATCCGATGGCCGGCGTGACCCTGTGTGCCAAGAACCACTTCGGCTCGCTCCTGCGCCTGCCGCCGGAACGGGGCTACTTCGACATGCATAAGCCCCTCCGCCAGAAGAGCAACGGCCAATACCGTGATCTCGTGGACCTGATGGGTCACAGTCAGATGGGCGGCAAGACCGTGCTCTATCTCATTGACGGCCTCTACGGCGGTGTTCACTACGTCGAGCAGGTGCCACGCAAATTCAAGTCAGCCCCGTTCGATAACGACTGGACCTCGAGCCTCTTCGCCTCGCAGGATCCGGTGGCCATCGATTCGGTGGGTCTCGATTTCCTCCAGGCCGAGACGGCGATTCATCGCTATTCTCGCATGCCCGGTGCCGATGACTATCTGCACGAGGCGGCCCTCGCCAGCAATCCGCCTTCGGGAACGTTCTACGATCCCGATCACGCCGGCAACGTCGTGCGGCTGGCCAGTCTGGGCGTGCACGAGCACTGGAACGATGCTCAACAGAAGCAGTACTCGCGGAACCTGGGCAAGAGCACGGGCATTGAGCTGATCGCGCTGACACGTGACGCCGGCGCTGAGTCTGAGCCTGCCGGCATTCTCGCGCCGGGCGCCGAAGTGAAACTGCTGGCCGACATCTTCACGTTCACCGAGGGCCCGGCCCCAGACGCGGCCGGCAACGTGTTCTTCACCGATCAGCCCAACAACAAAATCTACCAGTGGTCCGTGGACGGCAAGTTGTCGCTCTTCCATGACAACCCGGGCCGGGCCAACGGGCTGTTCTTCGACCAACACGGCAACCTCTGGTCCTGCTCCGACATGGACAACGAACTGTGGATGATCGACACGCAGGGCAACGTCACGATCTTCGTGCGCGACTTCGAGGGCAAACTGCTCAATGGGCCTAACGATCTCTGGCCGGATACCAAAGGCGGTATCTACTTCACCGACCCGCTCTACAAGCGACCGTATTGGCAGCGCGATCCGGAGATGCAGCAGGACGGTCAGCACGTGTACTATCTGACGCCCGACCGCAAGAGGCTCATCAGAGTGGCCGACGACCTGGTCCAACCCAACGGCATCATCGGTACGCCCGACAACCAGTATCTCTACGTCGCTGATATCGGCGATCGCAAGACCTATCGATTCAAGATCAATGCCGACGCCTCCCTGTCCGAGAAGACCCTATTCTGTTCGATGGGATCCGACGGCATGACCCTCGACAGCGAAGGCAACGTCTATCTGACAGGCCGAGGCGTCACCGTGTTCAATCAGGAAGGCGAGCAGATCGAGCACATCGCCATCGACGAAGGCTGGACCGCCAACGCGTGCTTCGGCGGCCCGGACCGTCACACGCTCTTCATCACGGCGATGGATTCGCTCTATGCCATTGAGATGCGCGTCAAGGGCGCTTATTGACGTCGCGATAACAGGGGAGAAACTGTACTATGGTTCAACGATTCATTTCTGTCGTCGTGGCCGTGCTGGGGACCACCATCGCACTGGCGGCGACCCCGGTGGAGTTGGAACTGGTGGAAGCCCAGAAAATCTGGGACCAGGCCCCGCACAATGCCTTTACCGATCTGATTGGCTGGAAAGAGCAACTCTACTGCGCGTTTCGCGAAGGCCGGGGACACGTCTCCACCGATGGGCGTATCCGCGTCCTGCGCTCGAGCGATGGACAGACGTGGGATTCGGCGGCCCTCGTTTCCTTTCAAGGCTACGATTTCCGTGACGCACATCTCTCGATCGCGCCCGATGATCGCCTCATGCTGATCGGCGGCGCCGCCCCGCGCAAGAAGGACAACGAAAGCGCTCCGACCGGTTCGTTCGTCACGTTTTCGCAGGATGGCACGACCTGGACCGAACCGCAGATCGTCGTGGCACCGGGTCGCTGGCTGTGGCGCGTCACCTGGCACGAAGGCAAGGCCTACGGGGTCTCCTACACCGCCAACGGCGGTGACCGGCACCTTACGCTGCTGACCAGCACCGACGGTCTCAAATACGAACCGCTCGTGGAGCGGCTCTTCGATAAGGGCTCTCCGAACGAGACGACCCTGCGTTTCGGTGCTGACGGCACCTGTTACGCTCTGGTCCGGCGTGATCGCCACAACGACGCACCCACCACGCCACTGCTCGGGGTCAGCAAAGGCGACTACACCCAATGGCAGTGGCACGACCTGGGCAACGAGTTCAATGCCTTTGGCGGGCCCGACTTCCTTCAGTTGCCCTGCGGCCATTGGATCGCCGCCGGACGGATGCATCAAGGCGGCACCCATACGGCACTGACCTATCTCGACGTGCAGAGCACCACCATGACCGCCCTGCTGCACCTGCCCAGCGGCGGCGATACCAGCTACGCCGGCCTGCTGTGGCACGACGACCTGCTCTACGTGAGCTACTACTCCAGCCATGAAGGCAAGACGGCCATCTACCTGGCCAAGGTGAAAGTCAAGCCCGTCGGTGAAACCAAAGCACCGGAAAAATGAAGGAGCCGAAAATGAACGCGAGACGAAACGCTGCACTATGGACAGTATGCATCGTTGCCATGGCCTGCACCGCCCAGGCCCAAAGCGTGGTGGCCCCCGAGGCCGAGGTCGTCAAGCTCGCCGGTGACTTTCGGTTCACTGAAGGCCCGGCTGCTGACGCGCAAGGCAACATCTTCTTCACGGACATTCCCAACAATCGTATTTTGAAGTGGTCGCTGGATGGGGTCCTGTCGGTCTCCCGCGAGAATTCCGGCGGCGCCAACGGGCTCTATTTCGACAAAGACGGCAACCTCCTGGCTTGTGAAGGAGGCGGCCGGCGTCTGGTCTCGATCGCCTCGAATGGCACGCTGAGCGTCCTGGCCGACCGATACGAAGGCGCGACGTTCAACAGTCTCAACGACCTGTGGATCGATCCCCAAGGCGGTGTCTACTTCACCGACCCACGCTATGGCAATCGTGACAACCTCCCTCAGGATGGCGAGCACGCGTACTACCTGACGCCCGACCACCAGAAGATCATCCGCGTCGTCGACGACATGGTTCGCCCCAACGGTCTGATCGGCACCCCGGACGGCAAGCGGCTTTACGTCACCGATAACGGCGGACGCAAAACCTTTGCCTACACGATCAACGCCGATGGGACATTGTCGAACAAGACGCTCTTCTGCTCCGAAGGAGCCGATGGCATGACTATCGACAGCGAGGGCAACGTCTACCTGACGACGAACGTCGTAGCCATCTTCAACCCGAAGGGTGAGAAAATCGAGGAGATCGTTGTCCCCGAACGCCCCGCCAACGTCACCTTCGGCGCTGCCGACAGAAAGACGCTCTTCGTCACGGCGCGAACCTCGCTTTACAGCGTGGCCATGCGCGTCACGGGCGCCGAGACTCCGGTCTGGAAACCCAGGTAGCAGGTCGTAGAGTCAGAGGTGCTCCGCCAGGCACGAGCGGCCGTCCTGCTACCAGCCCGTCAAGATGTTGGCAAAACCAGCGCCGAGAGGCGATTCGCGCACGGTGAACGACGTTGAGGCCGTGCCGGTCAGGCGACCCGAACTGTTGACCTGTACTTCGTACGTCCCCGGTCCGAAGGTGCCGAGTGACTTCGTCACCTCATAGCGTTCACTCCGCAATGTGGAGGGCGAGGCAAACTGGACGGGTTCGACAACCGTCCCACATGACTGGGACTGGCACGCTCCCGTCACGTAGCCGGAGGGCGGCGGACTGCTGATCCAGTAGATATCCAGAGTGATATCGCTGCCGTTGATCTGTAAATCCATCGAGTCAGCGGTCAGATAAGGGACGAACGTTGAGCCCGAGACGATCACGACGACTTCGTCGCTCGGCCTCGGCCGCAACGGCATGATCTTCACGTTCATCGGCCTGGTCAAATCCAGAGAAACAGAATCCCGGTCCGGAAAGAACTCGGGCGGCACAAACGACGGCCAATCGGCCAGAGGGTCGAGAAACCGCGGATGGAGCAGTTGCCCCGTACTCACGCTACAAACAACGAAAACAATCCCCACAGACAAGACAACTCGCTTCATGGTCCACCTCCTTGCAGACTGATGGCTTTGCATGGCTCCAGCAGGCTCTTCTCCCGCCGGGCCCCTCTTCCGCAACCGTGGTTGCGTCGTCTTCTCGTCGCGGCGTGCCCAACGCCAATGCGGACCTGGCCACAAGCACGTGTGGAGTGGGGGGAGAAATGAAGTGCCCTCCTGCTCTGAACACTACGCTACATCTCTCCCCCCGCTGCTACATATCGGGCTCCATCCGACATTGATCGCTCTTATACGCATTTCCTCAGCATTTGTCAAGAAGAAAATGGAGCCACAATTGCTGCAACTCAGCGACGGGCGTATGCCGTGGCCGTGCGACGAAAGCTCCTTGGCCCCGACGCCTCCCGCAACAAATCACCGCAGACACAGCAGGTGATTCATGATGGCGGCTCCGCTATCTTCTTGCCCCGTAGGCCACCAAGCCGCGAGAAAGTTGCTTGAGCCGACGAACCCCAAAGGCCAGCGGGCAGTAGGACTACAACAGTCTGATACGCAACCGGCGTTTTCCTTGGGCTGTCTTTAAGAGGAGTCAGAAGGGAGATCACTTATGCACACCTTCACGCGCAGCAACGCCAGCTATGTATGGGCCGTCGTCCTGCTACTGGCCCCGGCAACCGCATATACACAAAGCGTCGACGTCGCCTGGACGTTTGGCAACGTGGGCTCGGCCTCGTATCGTCTCGATACCTTTTCACCGAGTGATATCGAATTCGGCACCCTGGGCAGTCAGAACCCCACCCTGCCGTTGGAGTTAGGCCAGCGCTATGAAGTCGAAGTAACGGACTACGTCGTCCACCCCTTTGAGGTCCTGGCCAAGAGCACGTCGCCGTCGCAGGACCGCGTGTTGCTCTCCATGGCCGTCGCCGGTTCGTTCGAATCCGACCCGGCCGTCCGGTGGGAAGACGACAACCGGGGCACGGTGCGCTTCACCCTCACGACGCAATTGTATCAAGCCATGCTGGAAGGCGGGCGTACCCCCGGTTATCGCTGCCGGCCGCACTTGTTCACGATGCGGGGCGACTTCACCGTCGCGGGCTTGCCTTTGGGCGAACGGATAGGCCCCTCCCCCATTCAAATCGACCTCCAGACCGTGGCTTCCGGGCTGACGGCTCCCATCGATCTGGTACCCGATCCGGAGGAGCCCGAGCGCCTCTACATCGTGGATCAAAGCGGCCTGGTCCAGGTGATCGACCAGGGACAACTCCTCGACGAGCCCTTCCTGGATGTGAGGGATCGTCTCGTACAGCCGCTGGGCATTTTCGGCACCTTTGACGCCGACGATTTCGACGAACGCGGCCTGCTGGGACTCGCTTTCCATCCGGATTTTGCAGACTCCGACAGTCAAGGCTACCGCAAAGTGTACACCTACACGAGCGAGCCGGTGCAGGGGCCGGCCGATTTCACGATCGACCTGCCGGCCGGCGAAGAAGTCAACCACCAGAGCGTCGTAGCCGAATGGCGGCTGGGCCGGGGCAGCGACGTCGTGGACCCCAGCACGGTCCGGGAGCTCTTGCGCATCGATCAGCCCCAGTTCAATCACGACGGTGGCACGTTGGCCTTCGGGCCGGACGGCTATCTCTACATAGCACTGGGTGATGGCGGCGGCGCCAACGATACCTCGCCGGGACACGGCGACCAGGGCAACGGGCAGAACATCAACACCGTCCACGGCAGTATCCTCCGCATCGACCCCCTGGAACCGGGCGCCACACCGGACAGTCGCAATGCCGCCGGCGCCAACGGCGCTTACCGCATCCCCTGGGACAACCACTTCGTGGGCATCGACGGCATCGACGAGATCTATGCTTACGGCCTGCGTAACCCCTATGGTTTCAGCTTCGACCACCTCACCGGCGCGTTGATCGTCGCCGACGTGGGCCAGGGATTCGTCGAGGAAATCAACATCGTCCACAAAGGCCTCAACTACGGGTGGAATCTCAAGGAAGGCGATTTCCTGTTCGATCCGGACGGGATCGCCATCGGAGTGCCATTTGAAGACCCGGCACTGACCGATCCGGTTGCCCAGTACGACCATGACGATGGTTTGTCTATCATCGGTGGGCACATCTACCACGGCTCGCTCCTGCCGCAACTGCGGGCGCTCTACGTCTTCGGCGATTTCTCCCGCGCGTTCCGCGATCCCGATGGACGGCTCCTCGTGGCCGACCTGTGGACGGGGAGAATCGAAGAACTGCTGATTGGCAGTGACCGGGCCAATCTTGGTATGTTCGTCAAGGGCGTCGGCCAGGACCGCCACGGCGAGATCTACATTCTGGCCAGCACGGCTCTGGGCCCCTTTGGCAATACGGGCGTCGTGCTAAGACTGATCCCGCCAACCGATTCCTGAACCGCTGGGCCTGAGTAACATCCGCATCTAAGCGACGGGAAGAAGATAGAGGACGGCATAATCGCGGGTGCTTGAGAGAAATGAAGGCGATACTGGTGTGCACGCGTACCGATGCTCGGCAGGCACGATCCGGAACCCAGTGACGAGGTTTCACCAGGATGTGACGACGGGCCTCCGGAAACGGCTTGCCGATCGGTGCAACCAACGGGCTGCGACATGGAGGCGCAGCCCGTTTATTTCTGGGGGTGCCGGCGGCTCGCGGAACACGTGCCGCTTAAGGCCAGAAGGCCGCGACCACGATAACCAGCCAGATGATCACGCCGGCCGCCAATTTGCTCAGGATGCCAAGCAAAGCGCCCACTCCAGCACTGACACCGCTGCGCAGCGAACGGTCGGGATGTTGCCCTCGCGCGATCTCCACACCCCAGACACCGAGCCCTGCCCCCAGGCAGGCGCCGACGACCGTCCCCAGCAACGGTACCGCGATGGCAAACGTCCCGAAAACCGCACCGATCATCGCGCCGAATAGTGCCGCGATCGATCCGCGCCAACTCGCACCCGACCTACGTGCCCCGATCATGCCGGCGCCAAACTCAGCCAGTTCGGCCAGCAGGGCCAGCACCGCCACGGCCACCAAGGTCGCTGTGGAGAAGACGCCGGCATCCCACTGCCACCAGGCGAACAGTCCCGTCCCCACCACGATCAGCCAGTTACCGGGTAAGCCAAACGCCACCAGCACGAGCCAGACGGTGTTGAGTACAATCAGGATGAACAACCAGAGGTAGAGCATGCGACGATTCTAGTCGGGCCGCACGCCGCCGCAAGGAGATTCCGCCGGCCGCAGGCATTGAGATGGATCAGAAAGCCAGCCAGGCGGTCAGGGCGCTCAGTACGCACATCGTGCCCATGCGCTTCGCGCGATCGCTGTGGCCTCCGTCTGACATGTGACCGGCGTCCATGTGCAGCAGTGCGAGAGTCGCGGCCGCTCGGACGGGTGGACAGGAATCCTTCGCAAGGTGCCCCCTCAAGGCCTCGCTACACACCGCCGGCGGCGCCAAGCGCCCGAGCAACAGAGACGCGAAATACACCACAAAGGGGTCCGGATCGGGCCTCTCCAACAGGGTGCGAATCAGTTCGAGCACGTGAACCATGCCCTCATCGAGGTCGTCCCATCCCGCGGCTCTGGCGACCACCAGCAATCGCCACAGCGCTTTGACGTAGTGGTCGTACCGCAGGACGGAAGCGTCGCGCGAAATGAAGATCTTATTGCGGGCCAGAATATAGAAGGGATAAGCACAAGGGCAGGACAGGGGATCGCCGGGCAGACTCAGGAAGGCTCGTAGCCCGTTGTACCAGGGCAATTGATTCAGGCTTTCCACCAGGGCCCAGCTCAGGCAAGGGTCTCGGCTGATCGCGTTGCCCACGGCCTGGAACACCCGTTCGGAGTCACTTTGCAGAGCACTGAGCGCCGTCAAGGCGACCGGAGCCGACTCGCGCGACTGCAACGCCTCGATCAGCATGGTTTCCGTGGGCTGGCGCCGGGCCAGTTCCAGCGCAGCTCGCGTGGCGGCTGATGCCAAACCAACGCGTTCCAGGCGGTACACAGCGCTGCGGAAATCGAAAGCTCGCATAGCCAACTCCTAATGACGGCTCACTGCCTGGCCCCGCCTCGCAGGCGCACCGCACAGCACCGGCGGTACCGGCCCAGAATCCCAGAGAGGGACCGGTCGAAAGGGAGACAGAGGCGATCTGATGCCAAATGATTTGCGAATTGAGCCTGTTACGAGCAACGGCATATGTTATTATAGCACTACATTTAATATTAGGTCATGGTGCTAACGACTATATGTCAAGAATAACGAAAAAGGCCATAGAGAGTCAACCACACACCGCATGCCAGAGACAGCAGGGTCCGATCGGATAGCCGGACCGACCAGACCGGGCCACTAACACTGCCATTTAGACAAAGCAAGAAATCACCAAAAAGGCTGTATTCGTGGCCATATAAAGCCGATACGCCTCACATAACGGCCAATTGTCGAAAGGATTGCCATGCAAGTGGAATGCCGCCTAAAAGCCTTGTTGAGCGACCACGATTTGGACCGGCACGGCATCATTCAGGAGATTGCCTCCGGAATCGGGGTCAACCGTCACACGATCGCCAAGCTCTACAACGACCGCACGCCGACGGTGAGCTTCAGTCTGCTGGGCCGGCTGTGCAATTGGCTGACGAAGAACGGCGTCCCTCCGGACGAGCTGCCCGGCGCCCTGTTCGGATCCGGTCGCGCCCCGCTCTGGAACGCCATTGCCCGGCAAGGGGGCGACGTCACCATTTATCTGGGCGAATACCAACCGATGACCGAAGGTGAGGTGATCTGGCGGTGGATCTCCCGGCGAGATTCAGCGGTCGCCTCGCTGATCATTCAGCGTCTGTCGACCGGTTCTGAGGGAGGATCGCGTCCCTCGCGGCTGAACTTCCAGTACATTCCCTTTCGCTATTCGCCCGCCGATCCGATCGTCGATCCGGCGCTGTTGGCCAAGGACATCAACCGAACGCGCGCCGTCTTCGAACAGACGCAGCAGGATGTCAACCCCGGCACGGCGATCATCATCGGCAGCCAGCGGGTCAACTACCTGCTGGAGTTTTTCATGGCCGATTTGTTCAGGTGCCAACCCTTCGCTCTGCCGACCGGCGAGCCGCGGGTGCCGTTCTTCAGCGTCTACCGCCAGAGCGACCAGAACACCCCCAGTTGTTTTGGCGGGCGGCGCAACCCGTTTCGCCGCAAGGATAGCAAACAGCCCGGCCTGCACTATCTCAACGACAAGGGCCACTGGGTAACGTGCCCGTGGGTGCGGGAGGAAGAGGATGTCGGGATCGTGGTCTCGGTGAAAGAGCATCGTCGCAAGTCCACCACCCTGGCCATCTTCGGCTTCTCCGGGCGCGCCACAGAAGCCGTGGGCGAGCAACTGACCCTCCGCGAGGACCTCTTCTGGCCCCCCGCGGCCAAGCTGAAAACCAAGGACATCGGGGTTTTCGTATGCCGACTCACCTACACTCCGATAGACAAAGAGGAGGAGTTGCAGGGACGCATCCAACTGAATTCCTGTGAGGTGATCCCCCTGGCGCCGCGCACCTTGGAACGGTTTCTGCACCGGTAGCGGCCGGACACCTCGCCACCTATCTCGCTCGGCCGGTACCAGGGCTGAAGCCGAAGGCATAGAGGTCGCCATCGCGCAGCGCAAAGCGCAAGCGAATCACCTGCCCCGCCAGCGTGCCAAGGTCACTTCCCCCTTGCCAGGCGACGGTCCGCTTGATGCTGTCGCCGTAAATCTCGGGGCAATCCGCGAACCCATAACCGGGCAAGGCACGTCCATCGGCATCTTCAATCTGCACGCGCAGGCCGCCGGCGGCCGACGTGGCGAAGTTGATCGCCAGCGACTCGCCGGCGAAGACCAATGGCCGAGTCAACACCTCACCTCCCGCGCAGGAAGCCTCCAGAGAGACAAAACCGTCGATGCGACACGTGTGGCGGCGGGTTATCGCGCCCTGACCCTCGTAATAGTAGCGTTCGTTCGTGTACAGGGACAACTCCCTCGGCGCCCCGGGCAGTGCCGAGGCCGTCTCGACCAGGCCCCACCAGATGTAGTTGCTACGATTGTGCCATTTCTCGGCAATGGGTCCCGGCCTGATGAAGGCCTCACCCCAGCGTTGAAACGTCACGCCGTCCCGGCTGCTCATGAAAAGCCCTTCGGTCAGCGCGTCGCGGTCGGGCACGAAGCGCGTCGGAAATCCGATGAGCACATGCGGGGCACGGTGATAGGGCATGATTTGATTCGTATAGAGGTGTTCGGGCGCAGCGTCCGGAAACACCAACCACACGGCCGGACTCCACCGGACGAAATCCTTGGACGTCGCCACCTTGATATCACGACGTCCCTCGTGGAAGTCGCGGAAATAGCAACGGTATTCAGCGCGGGCCGCGTCCCAGAACACCAGATTCTGAGAATCGAAAGCGCCGTCGGTCAGAATTGGTTCATCCGCCAGCAGCCGCCAGTGGATCCCGTCAGCAGACCCAAACGCGTACAACCTGCGACCATCCTTACCCTCACCCCGCCCCACCGCTTTGTATCTGGCCTCCGCGGCACACTGCGGATTGGTGTCCAGGAAAGGCACGAAATTGTGCGAGCCGATCCCTTCCCAGATGATGTTATTGGTCTTCGAACCGGCGAATGCGACCAGGCCCAGCGTCGGCCGCTCCCATTGAATCCCATCGCTGCTCTGCGCATAGCACACGACGGCCGGGTGACGCTGCTTGCCCGTGGTCATGTCGTGATCCCAACCACGGTAGTACATACGATACAGCGGACCATCTTGAAAGATGGTGTGGTAGCCGCAGGTATTGCCCTCCCAAGGCTGGTCGTGGACCATCACCACCTCGCGGGCCACCGGTCGATGGAGCCGCAGGGCAATGTCACCTTCCATCTGCTCAATCAGAAATTGGTCGACGAACGGCTCCCACCGCGTGGCGAGTTGAATCGCGTCCTCCGGGCCTGCATGGCCCGTCACACTGAACGCCGTCATCAGCAAGAGGACGGCCGCGTATGCCACCAGTCTGCTCACAATGCAACCTCCCATCCAAAACCGCACAATCGAGACAATTCGATTCCAGTAATCGCTGGATGATTTTGTCCCATGGAGAAGCGCCTGGCAAGCGAATTCAGGAGATGCCGGCGCCGCTATAGTGTCTGTGACAAATATCCTCGCATGGGTGTGGCAGCCTCCAAGCGTCGTGAAACGGCGTCTTGGGGATGGCGATTCTGGTCCACTGATGCGGCGTGCCAGACCCTGGCGGACGACCCCATCCCCAAGGCCTTCGGCCTTGAGGCTGCCACACGGTGCCATCTTGGGGCGCCATGGACATGGCCCGACAATCTGCACACACACCCGCTACATGCGGTGACACAAATTGCTTGCACTGATCGGCCGGCGTGCTAAGCTGATAGGCGAGATGGAATGGAATATCCTGATTTAGGCGATCGGTTTGGCGTGTGCCCATGGATGATGCTCGAGCGAGACGAGAGGACGTGACGAGGCGTTCCTGCGTGAATGTTCGCGTTTGGCTTGCCCTCGTGGCCTGCGGACTGATCCTGCCGATCGGTTGCCGGCGAGAGTCCCAGCGCGTCGTGGGCTCCGGGGCAGCCCTGCCCAAAAGCCAACTGTCGCAGGAGGAACTCCGCCAAATCCTCAGCCGCTTCGAAGACTACTTCGCCACCAGCGTCAAACAAGGGGCCAGCGAGATCGACATCCTGCTGCCGGACGCCAGAACCCAAAGACTGACCCTCCTCTGGCGCACCCGCTGCATCAGCGCTCTGCACACGCTCGTCGAACAGGACGACCCACTCGTTGCGTTCGTCGACGCTTGGGCCCTGAGCCTGCGCATGACGCTGTATCTCGGGGCCGGCGACGGCAGCAAACTCTTCGGCCTCCATCAGGACGTAGCGCTGTCGACCGCGACCCAGATCGAAACCGAGATCGAACGTGTCGCCCAGACGCTGCTGGAATCGACCATCTTCGAACAGACGCGAAACGACCTGCGGGCCTTCGCCCAAGCGAACCCCATTCGCGGCGTCTTCTCCAAGACACTCGTCTACGCGAGTGAAGCCCAAAAGGGAACACCAAGCCCGGTGGCGACGGTGATTAATCTCCCCCTGGCCCCCTTCCGCGCGATCGAAGGCGTGGATCGCGGGGCGATGGCCATTCGGGACTTCTCGACCACCGCCGAACGCTTCTCCGACATCGTGGAGGAATTGCCCGAAACCACGCGTTGGCAACTGCTTCTGCTGCTATACGACCTGGAGGAGATGAAGATGGTGCGCTCGTTCCTGGACAGTTTCGAGCGTCTCGCGGCCAGCAGCGCCAAGCTTACCGAGACCTCCGAGAAACTGCCCGGGCAAATAGGCGCGGAGCTGTCCGCGTTCGTCGAGCAGGTCGACGACCGACAAGCCAACCTCCAGCAGACCCTGGAACAGACCCAGGCCACTAGCGAAGCCTTGACCGCGTTGACCGCAAGGATCGAGGCAGCCGCGGCCACCCTGGGCGTCAGCGCCAAAGACATCGGGCAGACCGCCCAGGCCTGGCAGGCCACCGTCGAAGCCATCGGCAAAACGTTCAACCTGCCTCGACCCCAACCGGATGCGAACGCCACGTCGAAGTTCGAAATCGCAGAACTGAGCATTGCCGCCCGCACTATCACCGAAACCGCCACGGAAATCAGAAGACTCAACGAGGAACTGGCCGCCAATACGGGCAGTGTATCCCTCCATATCCACGGACTGATCACGGACGTTATCTGGAAGTTGGGCGCGTTGATCGTGCTGGTCTTTGTCCTCGCGGTGGCCTACCGCGTCATCACACCACGCCTGGCTCCGGGCAGAGACAGAAGTCACTAGCCGATATCCGGTTCGCCCACGGCAGCCCTCCTGCCGGCCGGTGACGGCTGCATCTCCCCGGCCTTGCCCCCGCGTCTGAAAAGAACTGCCAACAAAACCGCCCCCCCCGCCAGCATTACCAGACCCATGATCTGCGAGATCGTCAGCGTGCCCAACTCATAGGGATTGTCGTCCCGCAGCGCCTCCAGGATGAACCGGCCCGGCCCGTAGAGCAGGCACAGGCCCGCCCACAGATAGTCCAGACGTGCCGGCTCCTTCAGGTACCAGATGGAGAACGGCACGAACACCGCCAGCGTCACGACTATCTGGAGGATCTTCAACTGGCCTACGTTCATCACCTCATGCCCGATTCGGTTCGCCGGCACCTGAATCAGGTATTCAAACAGCGCGATCGCCCAACTGACCAGCGCCGCGACCAGCCAGGGCCTGTGGCTCAGATTCCTAAGATGCCCGTACCATGCGAACGTCATAAAAATGTTACTGCAACACAGCAGCACCGTCGTCGTCAGAATTACCAATTACCCGCATCGTCGAACACCTTCAACACCACCTTGGTCACCGCGACCGCCATGCGGTCGTCTACACATAAGCGCAAAAGGAAAGGCCGGCTTGCTGTTAACAAACCGGCCTTATAATTCCTGGCGATGACCTACTCTCACGCTTACGCACTACCATCGGCCTCAACGGGCTTAGCTTCTGAGTTCGGCATGGGATCAGGCGTTTCCCCGTCAGTATATTCACCAGGAAACTCGTTAGATCCGGGTCCGAAGACCCGGTTCCTATTCAGTTGTCAAACTGAGAAGTTCGATGCGGATAGAATTTCGGGCAAAACTTACTGGGCGATGCTTCTTGAATTCAATCCAAGATTGATATGGTCAAGTAATCGAGCGTTAGTACCGGTTAGCTGAGACGATTTCGCGTCTTACACATCCGGCCTATCAACCTGGTGGTCTTCCAGGGCTCTCCTCCAGCCGAAGCTGGAATGGAATCCTCATCTTAGGATGGGCTTCCCGCTTAGATGCTTTCAGCGGTTATCCTTTCCCGACTTAGCTACCCGGCGCTGCACCTAGCGGCACAACCGGTACACCAGCGGTCAGTGCTTCCCAATCCTCTCGTACTAGGGAAACATTCCTTCAAGATTCCTACGCCCACGGCAGATAGGGACCGACCTGGCTCACGCCGGTCTGAACCCAGCTCGCGTACCACTTTAATCGGCGAACAGCCGAACCCTTGGGACCGCCTTCAGCCCCAGGATGTGAT
>Ga0272443_10000970_pt1 | contig 46235 bp, 47 predicted proteins | sample SSMAcet12_FD_193581 | JGI IMG/M metagenome (GOLD analysis project Ga0272443, IMG submission 193581) | Marine sediment archaeal communities from Little Sippewissett salt marsh, Falmouth, MA, United States - SSM-Acet-12 | ecosystem: Environmental > Aquatic > Marine > Wetlands > Sediment ...
AGGGAGTGGCCGAGGGCAAGGCGTCGGCGGTGCTCGCAGCCTCCATCTTCCACTTCGGCGAGATATCCGTGAGCGAGGCGAAGAAGTACCTTGCCTCTCGCGGCGTGTCTGTGAAGCTATAGGCAGGCAGCGCACAGTTGAGCGTCAGAAGGGCGAGGCGCATGAGCGTCTCGCCCTTCTTGTTGTCCCATCAGAGGACCTAGCTCTTCAGTTCAGCTACAGCCGCGGCGATCTTCGCAACCGCGTTCGTGCAGTCGTCAGTGGCAACGGCCATCGAGAACCGCATGTGGGTGTCCATACCGAACGGGCCACCTTCAACCGCAGCAACATTGGCGACCCTCAGCAGGAAGTTGCGGAAGTCGGTGGAGTTCCTGATCTCCACGTCCGCACCCTCGAACTCGTACTTCTTGCCGTAGAGTCCGGAGACATCCGGAAAGCAGTAGAAAGCACCCGCAGGCGTCGGGCACTTCACGCCGTCAATCTTGTTCATGCCCTCGACGAAGAGGTCGCGGTTCTTCTTGTACCGCGCCACCATGCTGGCGGTTGCTGACCTTGCCAGGTCGCTGCCGTATGCGACCTGCGCCGCAGCCTGAACTGGGCGCGACGGGTTGGCAGTGTGACTCTGAATCCGGCTTATGGCCTTCGCAATCTCGAGCGGGCCGGCGACGAAGCCAAGGCGCCAGCCCGGCACGCCGAAGCGCTTGGAAGGACCATCGACCAGGATTGCGTTCTCATACGTGTCCTCGCCGCCGAAAAGGCTTGGTGCGGGCTCGCCGCTGAACGAGAACTCGCGGTATATCTCGTCCGCAATCAGCCAGACATCGAACTTGCGGGCGATGGCCGCGATACCGTCGAGTTCCTCACGCGTGTAGACAACGCCGGTCGGGTTGCTGGGTGAGCTGTAGAGGATCGCCTTGGTCGGGTTATTGGCCACGGCCGCCTCGAGCTTTGCGAGGTCGGGGCGCATGTCCGCGGTCGGCTCCACAAACACGGGCTTGCCGCCGTTGATGGCAACGACCTCGGGATACGTAACCCAGAACGGCGCCATGATGGCCACCGCGTCGCCGGGATTGAGCACGGCTCGCATGATGCAGTCGATGGCGCCCTTCGCCCCCACGCACACAACGACCTGGTCGGAAGTGAACGTCGTGCCCGTCTCTCTGGAGGTTACCTCCGCGAGCAAAGGCCTCAGACCTGCCTCTCCGGGTATGGGGCCATACTTGTGCAGCTTGCCACCATCGGCAAGCGCCTGTAGCACGTCGGGCGTAGGGCCGATGTCAGGCTGACCTGCCGTGAGGTCGACAATCTTCACTCCGTATGTAGACTCAACGCGGGCAATCTCGCTCTTCAGCGAGAGGGTCGCGGATGGTTGTATCGCTGCGGCTGCTTTGCTGATTTCTGTAGTCATTTCTACCTCCGGGTGCACATATTTGCGTAAACGGCTGCTGGTGTCAAACATGTCCGGCAAGCCGATGGTATCGCATTGCCGCTCACACGCCTACCACATGGGCCAATTCGTCCAGCACCTTCATGCCGGTGCCGGATAGTGGCAGCAGTACGGAACTACCACGCGTGACGGCCCCATCCGCGATTGCCCTGCGAACGGCCGCAAGCGGAACAGCACTCGTAGGTTCCACCACATAGCCGCGCGATAGAAGCCAGTTGAGCGCGTCGGAAATCTCCTCATCGTCTACGATCGAGCAGAAGCCTCCTGTGCTACAAACCGCAGCGGCCATTTCGCGACGGCGCGGCGGGTTGGCGATTGCGATGCCATCGGCCAGAACGGAAGGCTTCGCGTCTTTCCTGGTGAGCCCCATCTCGGCGCACACTGGAGAGAAGCCAGCAGCCTGTGCGGCAACGAGCTTCGGCATCGAGTGCATCAGGCCCGCCCCCACGAGTTCCGAAAAGCCTTTATGCAGGCCAAGCATAACAGTGCCCGCGCCGACCGGACAGAAGGCATAGTCGATGTGCGGCAACTGCTCGTACGCCTCATAGGCCATCGTCTTGGTGCCTTCGAAGAAGTACGGATTGAACCAGTGGCCGACGTACGCGCCGCCATTGGCTGTCGCGTCGAGCGCCGCGGTGTGCACCGCCATCCGGTCGCCCGACACCTCGTGAACTCGCGCTCCGAACAGACGGAGAAGCTGCTTCTTTCCCTCGGGTGTAGAGATAGGCAGGAAGACATCCACCCCGAGGCCGAGTCGCTGCCCCATCCGGGCGGTGGCCAGTCCGGCATTCCCTGATGAGTCGACCACAATCCGTTCAAGTCCCATCTCAAGGCAGCGAACAACGGTCACATAGGCGCCGCGGTCCTTGAAGGAGCCTCCGGGGTTCAGGTATTCCAGCTTGAAGTAGACATGAGCGCCGTCGACATCTTCACGAAGGACGGGAGTGTCACCTATGGCAGTCTCGGGCGCACTCAGGAGCGGCAGAACGGGCGCGAATCGCCGCATTCGTTCGATGTTCCCTGCCCTGCACGCAAGAATCCGGTCGCCACGCGTCGCAACGGAGACCTGCAGCGTCCCGCCACACTCGTGCTTCCAAGTCCAAAGTTCTGCAGGTACAACTGCGCCGCAGGATTGGCACGTGATGGTGAATTCGGGCGGATGCAGGCCTTCCATCATCTTCTCGCCGGTTGCGAACGGATGATAACACGCGAAGAAGGGACAGAAGTCGACAAGTCGGAAGTCGGAAGTCGGAAGTCGAAAGTCGACGGTCGAAGCTCGAAGGTCGGACGATGGACTACGTAGAGGATTGCATGCGGACTACATGGCGGGAGCGATGGACGCAGGATTTCAATAGGCGAAAGACTACACAAACGCGTTGCCTCTCGCGATGACGACTGGTATCATTCGTGACTGCTCGTGTCGCGCTCGGGCGACGCGTCAACCAAAACGTAATCATGCCTGAAATAGGCGTAGACATCATCGAGATTCCGCGCATCGAGGAAGCGATAGAGCGCTTCGGCGACCGCTTTCTGCGTCGTGTCTACACTCCCGCCGAGATTGAGAGGTACCGCAAGCGCCCGTCCTCGCTGGCCACACGGTTCGCCGCCAAGGAGGCCATCATGAAGGTGCTTGGAACGGGCATGCGCGGCGTCGGCTGGAAGGACATAGAGATACTCTCGGCACCATCCGGCAAGCCGGAGGTGCATCTGCACGGTCGTGCCGCCGAAAGGGCCGGGACCATCGGGCTCACGAACATCACCGTGAGCCTCTCGGACAGCAAAGAACATGCCGTGGCGGTGGCCTTTGGCAACTAGAGAGGTCAGGCACTAGCCACATGCTCGCCAAGGTGATGAGCTGTGCCGTCGTAGGATTGGACGGTGCACTCATCGAGGTGGAGGTGGACATCTCCGCCGGGCTCCCCAGCTTCAGCATCGTTGGACTCCCCGACAAGGCCGTACAGGAGGCCCGCGAGCGCGTCCGCTCGGCAATCCGCAACTCAGGCTTTCGCTTTCCTGGCAAACGCATCACCGTCAACCTCGCGCCGGCCGACCTGAAGAAGGAAGGGCCTGCGTACGATCTGGCCATAGCTGTCGGGCTGCTGATGAGCTCCGGGCAGCTCCTGGCCGACGTTCGCGACGCGGTCTTCCTGGGAGAGCTGTCGCTGGACGGCCGCCTCCGCCACACGCAGGGCATTCTACCGATGGTCTCAATCGCTCGCGACGGCGGAATGAAGCGCGTCTGCCTCCCGCTGGAGGACAGTCGCGAGGCAAGACTGGTTGAGGGCATGGAGGTGGTAGCACCTGAGTCGCTCGCGCAGCTTGCCGGCTATGTCAGGGGCGATGTGGCGCTGCCCGACCCTGCCGAGGTGGAGAAAGAGGCTGAATCCGTACTGCCACAGCATCTTTTTGACCTCAGTTATGTCAAGGGGCAGGAGCACGCGAAGCGCGCGCTGGAGGTAGCTGCAGCGGGACGGCACAACCTTGTCATGACCGGGCCGCCCGGAAGCGGCAAGACGATGCTGGCGCGATGCCTTCCATCGATATTGCCGCAACTGACTCCGGATGAGGCGCTCGAAGTGACACGCATCTACAGCGTGACAGGCCTCCTCTCGAGCGGACAGCCGCTGGTACGGGAGCGACCCTTCCGCAGTCCGCACTACACCATCTCTCACGCCGGCCTCGTAGGAGGCGGACAGTCGCCACGACCGGGCGAGATAACGCTGAGTCACCGTGGAGTGCTATTTCTCGACGAGTTGCCCGAGTTCGGGCACTCGACGCTCGACTCTCTGCGACAGCCAATGGAGGACAGGGTGGTCACAGTGAGCCGCGCACAGGGAAGCGTCACGTTCCCGTCCAGCTTCATGCTCGTGGGCGCCATGAACCCGTGCCCGTGCGGGCACTACGGCGATCCGCTTCACGAGTGCAAGTGCTCGGTGTCCGACATCATCCGCTACCGTCGGAGGCTGAGCGGGCCGCTGCTGGACCGCATAGACATCTTCATCGATGTGCCACGTGTTGAGTACGACAAGCTCACCGCAGAGGTGGCTGGAGAGGATTCGGACGCCGTACGCAACCGCGTAGTCGCCGCCAGTGAGACGCAGGTCGCCCGCTTCTCAGGCAACCACGCCACCTGCAACGCAGACATGTCGGCACGCGAGGTCGTGGAGTTCTGCAACCTGACGCCGCGAGGAAAAGACGTACTGGAGACGGCGATGCGACAGTTGCATCTGTCAGCGCGCGCCTACCACCGCGTCCTCAAGGTCGCCCGCACCATCGCAGATCTGGACCACGCCGACCGCATCGACACACCCCACGTCGCCGAGGCTCTGCAGTACCGGCGCAGGGAAGGGGACTAGACGCGTGTCGCATTGTGGCTTCCCTCGTTCTCTGCCTCCACGACTTCAGATGCGGCCGGGCTTCGGCATAACAACACTGAGAGAGAACGGGGGCGACGAATGAAACGGAGACTCTTGGTGTTTCTGGGTGCTCTGGTCTTGCTGGGTTCGCTGTTCGGAGGATGCGATAGTCCGTCAGTAGCATTGGAGTCATCTGTTGTGCCATACAAGGCCAACGCCATCGCGGCCCTGAGCGTGGCCGAGATTATCAACGACGAAGATGTGGCTGAACTTCATGCGTTGTTTGCAGCCGCGTCAGGAAATCCAAACATACCCCCAACACTCGAGGAGGCGATGGAGCAGTTCGAACGGGGGACGGGCCTTCATCCCAGGTACTGTGATCAACTAACGCTGTTCGCTGACCTCTCGACAATCGGCGACAGCGACCCATACTACGGCGCACTTGTCCGGTTCAAGATACCTGCCGAGCATCTACTGGGAATCTACAGCGCGCTTAGGAAGACTGACTTCCCAACCGTCGAGCATGGAGAGTATGACATCCGCCTGGTGGACACATCTTTGAGCTTCGCCTTTCTGACCACGGACCTCGTGATTGCGGGCCCGCTGCATGTGGTAGAGGATGTTCTGGACACAAGGCTCGGTATGATGCCCGCATTGGATGCAGCAATCGGCGACGCACACGCCCGGTTGGCCGACGCGCCGCTGTCCCTTGCCCTTGAGGTCCCGGCGGAAGTGAAGGCGTCAATACCGGACCTCCTGAACGAAGATGGGGTGGTCACAGACCTCTCACCGCTGAAGGACATCAGCGTTGTCGCCGTGGAAGTACACAAGGACGCGGACTACTTCGTCGCAGAAGCCCAACTCGTCTCCGGAGATTCCCTGTCAGCGGAGTGGGTGGAGGCGCTGGTACGGAATGACCTTGAGCGAAGCGTGCGCATGTTCGGCTCTCCCGAAATCAAGACCATGTTGCAGACGGTCTTCGTATCGAGAGAGGGACTCGTCGTCTCAATGAATCTGTCTGCCACAGCGTCTGACGTCAAAGACCTGGTCTACGCTGCACCCTGGGTCGGCTACATCGACCGGGGCACCTAGTACCAACAACACCCCAGTCTCTGCAATACCCCCGCCGCGAAGGGGACTAGAGGAAAGCCCGGGCCCTAGCCCTTCTTGGACAGCAGTCCCCGCACACCGCCACCGTTGTGCTTGCAGTATTCGTAGATGGCGAGCAGGTCCACGCCGACATTGAAGTCACGGATTCCCATGTCGATGTATTCCTGGGCCTGTTCCCAGTTCCAGATCTCCACTCTCGCGCGCTTCTTGTACTTGAGGGCGAGTTCCAGCATGTCCCTGTGTGCCCTGTACGCCTCGGTGCACCAGCGGCTCGAGTTGAAAGCCTTGCCCACGCTGACGGAGAAATCGCAGGGGCCAAAATTCACCATGTCGACTTCTTCCATGGCGAGTATCTCTTCCAGGTCGCCCATCACGTCCTTCTTCTCAATCATCAACATGATGACGATGTCCCTCATGGCCTGCATCCAGGCATCACTCCCAACTCCCGTGATGAGGAAGCCGACATCACGTGTCATCGAACACCCGTTGGTGCCTCCGTCTTCAGGCGTTGACGGTCTCACGGCGCGAATGCACTCCCTGACGTCGTCCGCCGAAGAGCAGTCGGAGAAGAGGATGCCCTGCATACCGGCGTGCAATGCCCTGCGAGTGATGAACGTTCGAGGCTCGTCCTCCACTTTCATCACCGCGGTCAACCCAGGGAACAGCTCGGCGGCGCGAGCGAAATTGTCGAGGTCGGGCAGTGTCCATGATGAGTACTCGCCCGATAGCTGCACATAGTCGAACTGGCCCGTCTGCCCGATAATCTCGACAATCTGGGGCGACGCATTGATAAGCTGAGTCCCTATTGTTGGTTTGCCGTCGTTGAGAAGCTCTCTTAGTACGTTCCTCTCCTTCACAACGATCTCCTTTCCTCGTTCAGTGTGGACGTACTGTACATGAAGGCGACACGGCTATGCGCATACGCGTGCCGGCTACAACACAACGCGCGCGACTCGACAAAGTACTGAAACCACCGCAAAGATGACCAGAACGGCGCACATGGAGCTTTGTCCGCCCGACTGAGGGAGAGAAGCAGTGTGCCTACAAATTCCTGGGTATTGACAGAAGAAAGTGGACCCCCATAGAATGGTCGTATTCCACATTGTGAATACAGATTCCATTATACGGAATGTAAACTATGACTGAGAAGCAGCGCTCCGCGAACACCTCGCTCCTCAAGGCGGTCAGCGTCTTGAAGGAGTTTGCGAGAAGCGGACCGGAACTTGGTGTATCCCAAGTCGCAGATGCGGTCCATCTCCCTCCCGCCACAGCCCACAGGATCCTATCGACACTCGTTCAAGGGGAACTCCTGGAATGGAACAAGGCCACACGCAAATACAGAATCGGTGCGAATCTGTATCTGATTGGAGCTCGCTATCTCGAGGACACTGACTTCTTGAGTGCTGCCGAACCCGTGACGAAGATCATTAACAGCCTGTGCGGTGAGGCCGTGAACCTGTCGGTGTTCTCTGATGGCAGCATCACTCTTGTTCACAAGCAAGAGTCCAGGTACGCCTTCAGGATTTCGACGCGCATTGGCAGCACGATGCCAGCCTATGCCTCTTCGATGGGCAAGTGCTTCCTAAGTCAGTTGACCGAATCGCAGATTGACGCACTCTACCCTGGCGACACGCTCGAGCCACTCACCTCCAAGACCATAAGGTCGAAGGAGGTATTAAAGGAAGAGCTGGCGAGGGTGAGAGAGACTGGATTCGCACACGATTGGGAAGGCAGCTACGACGGCGTTCTGGGCATAGGATCGCTCATAAGAGGTAGTGACGGTAAGGGAATAGCCGGAATCAGTATCTCACTGCCTGTAATTCGTATCGATGAATCAGCCATACGTCGATACTCGGACCTTATCAAGATAGGAGCAGAGGTCGTGAGTTTTCGACTCGGCTACCCCGGCACAGTGTCCACGACTCACGACGTCGATGACATCGAGAGGTGGTGGAATAGCACCATGGACAATGACTAGGACGGCATATCTGTAGCCAATGGGAAACCGCGGGTTGGCGCAGGAAGGAGGGTTTCTGAAGAAGGACTCAAAGCTTGCCCTCATAGAGGAATCTACTTGGGAGGTATTGATATGAAGAAGTATGGGTTAATCAGCGTTATCCTCCTCCTCCTCGTTTCCTTCTCATCGGTCTCCTGCAGCACAGATAATGCGCCATCGCCCTCGGACTCTGCACCAAGCAGCTCCAGTTCCGAGGTCATCCGCATCGTCTGGGAAGACAACGGTGCAATAGGTAGTGCTTCCTACAAGCTGATGGAACAGATGCGCGACCGCATTGTCACTGCGACACAAGGCAGAGTCGATCTTGAGCTTCATCCGATGGACGAGATTGTGCAGCGCAACCAGATTGCACAATCGGTAACTGAGGGTGCGCTTGACATGGGAAGCTATAGCTCCGCGAGCGACTTCGGTCGTCTCGGTAACAAGGCATGGCTCTGCACACCATCGGGTCTTCCCGCTGCGTCGTCAGGTGCTGACTGCGCGGCCTGGGTCTACAACGGTGGCGGACTCACCGCCATGCGTGACATTCTCGATCCGTTTGGGTTGTTCCTGCTCGGAGTGCGCCCATGGCCTGCAGAGGTCTTCTGCTACTCCAACGAAATCCTGGATGACGCGGAGGACTTCCAAGGCGTCAAGTTCAGGACTCAAGGTGTCTGGGCCGAAATCCTCGCAGACTACGGAGCTTCAGTCGTGACCCTGTCTGGAGGCGAGGTCTACCAGGCCATGGAGAGAGGCGTCATTGACGCGTTTGAACTAGGCCCTCCCAGCTACAACTGGCCTCTCGGTTTCGAAGAAATCTGCAAATACATCGGTATTCCGGGCATACACTCGCCAGGCTCTGCCGAACTCATAACGATGAACAAGGACGTGTGGAACAGCCTCCCTTCAGACGTGCAGCAGATCTTCCAGGACGAAGTGATAGCAATGGGTCTGTATGGATACGGGCAGCTTCTCGTTGCCGACGCCGAAGCGATGAACAACTACCAGAACTCCGGAATCGAGTTCTTCACCCTATCGGAGGACTTTCAGAAAGACATCGCAAGGAAGAGCAAGGCAAAGATGGAAGGTTGGGCATCCGAAGACGCCAGCTTTGCGGCAGTTTGGGAGCAACAGAACGACTTCTACCGCAAGTGGGCGCAGTTGCAGAGCACCACGTCTGACTTCACGGTATACACAGTCGACTAGCAATCCAGTTCGTAGCCCTACATCAGAACCATCAAGTTAGAGACAAACGGAGACAACGAATGAATGTCTTGAGAAGGTTGGGCCACAGTGTAGAGGTCGCAAGCGAATGGTCAGGTCACATAGCGAAGTGGCTGGTGCCGGTGCTGGTCGTCGCCATTGTGTATGAAGTGCTTGTCCGGTACCTGTTCAACGCGCCAACCAATTGGTCCTACATTGTGGGATACATGCTTGGTACATGCGTGATTGCCCTGGGTCTGCCACATGTCTATCTGCATCGCGGCAATGTCAGAGTCGATGTCATCTACTCGAAGTTGCCCGAGGCAGCCCGACAGTGGATGGATCTGGCACTGACTGCCATTCTCTCCCTACCAATGTTGGCCCTCCTTCTCGTGATGTTCACCAGCGACACGGTGACATCGTACAGGCTGCAAGAGGTGGCGACTGAAAGCACCTGGTATCCGAAGCTCTGGCCCTTCAAGACCGTGCTGTCGTTCACCTTCTTGCTGCTCTTTGTCGAGGCGGTAGTTCGCTTCGCCCGTGATATCCAGAGTGCGCTTGGAAAAGGAAGAGAACATGCTGAGTCCTAGCCCCGAGCTTGTCGTCGCTATCATGTTCGGTTGCGCCATCGTTGGAATACTGCTCGGGTTTCCGCTGGCCTTCACTCTTGGAGGCATAGCTGTCGTTTTTGGTTTGCTTACGCTTGGTTCTAATGCAGTCGGCCTTTTTCGTGCCCGCATATGGACCATGATGATTGACTATTCTTTCCTGGCGGCACCCCTCTTCATCTTCATGGGTCTCATGGTAGAGGAATCTGGGGCGGCCGACAGGCTCTATGGAGCACTTCACATTCTGTCCGGGCGGCTCACTGGCGGCCTGGCAGTTGCAACGATACTCATGGGCACCCTACTAGCGGCATGCGTAGGAGTCATCGCCGCTTCCGTAATCATGATAGGCCTGATTGCCACTCCCAACATGCTTCGGAGAGGCTACTCAAAAGAACTCATAGCCGGCTCCGTGTGCGCTGGGGGAACCCTCGGCATCTTGATACCACCGAGCATCATGCTGGTGATATACGGCCCACTGGCAAGCCTATCAGTCGGAAAGCTCTTCATGGGAGCGTTCGGCCCGGGACTTCTGCTGTCTGCTCTCTACATGGCTTACATACTTGTCCGCTGTGGTATCAATCCGAAACTAGCACCACCGCTTCCAAGGGAAGAGTTTCAGATTCCTTTCACTACGCGGCTTCGTCTGCTCGTCACAGGTATTGCCCCACCGTTGCTTCTCATGGTGAGTGTCCTGGGAGTGATCTTCCTCGGTATTGCCGCCCCAACCGAAGCCGCTGCGGTGGGAGCAGCTGCAGCCACAATTTTGGCAGCCCTATATGGAAGACTGCACTGGAACAGTCTGAGAGGAGTCGTCTACAAGACGATGTGGATCACATCGATGGCGCTCTTCATAGGCTGGGGCGCAACGATGTTCACTGGTCTGTTTCTGCGACTTGGAGGCAATTCACTCATTACGGAACTCGTGTTGTCGGCACCGTTCGGAAAATGGGGAAGCTTCGCGACCATAATGTTCGTCATCTTCCTATTGGGAATGCTCATCGACTGGATCGGAATTCTATTCATCATGATTCCGCTCGTGAGTCCGATCGTCCCAATTCTGGGCTTTGACCCAATATGGTTTGCAATGATGATTTGCGTCAATCTGCAGATGTCGTTCCTCACGCCACCAATGGCCTATGCCATCTTCTACCTGCGAGGGATACTGAAGCCCGAGTGGGGAATAGTCACGGAGGACATTATTCGCGGAGTAATTCCGTACGTGGGCCTCATCGCGCTTGCCATTCTCCTCTGCGTCGCATTCCCCGACATCATCTTGTGGCTACCCGGAATCTCGAAGGGGTAGACACCGCGCCTCTCGAACCAGACAAAAGGTGAGTTGGTTTGGCTACTGCAGACGGGAAGGACAATGACTACGAAACTCCGCAGAGATGTCCAGGTCAATCGAGCTAAGACCTCTCTGGAAGAGGGACTAGAGCGCACGCGCGGGTTGCTGCAACCCACGTCTCACCTCCCCCTCCTCACCTCCCTATGAGCACGGAGGACTGTGATTCTTGGGAGCCATCACAGTCCTCCCCCAACGAGAATGAAGTGGAGACAGGGCTACGGATACACCGATAGCCCGTACCGCCCTTGAACAAGGAAGGAGACATCGCTTGGGTAGAAACATGATAACCGGAGGACTCGGCCTGGTTGGCCGCCAGCTTGCCCAACTACTTGTGGATAAAGGCGAAGAAGTCGTGGTGATGGACGTGGCACCGGCAACCATCATGGCGTCGCATCTCCGAGACAGAGTCGAAGTCGTCAGGAAAGATATCACCAACTGGTCACAGACAATGGATGCTGTCAAGAGCAGCGGTATCGACACTATCTACCATACTGCCGCTATCCTGCCTCCCGGCACCGAGCAGAACCCTGCTGTCGCATACTCAGTGAACCTTACCGGTACGCACAATATCCTTGAGGCGGCACGGCTTCTCGACGTCGAGAAGGTAGTCTTCTCAAGTTCCTGCGCAGTTTGGAACAGTGAAGTACCCAATCCCATCCCGAACGAGCAAGCACAGTTCCCCGTCACTATGTACGGGGCCACCAAGGTGGCATGCGAGCGTCTCGGTGAGTTCTATTGGAAGCGCTACAACCTGGACTTCCGTAGTGTCCGACTCATCTGCATAATGGGTCCAGGCAGGGTGGCAGGGGTTGGCTGGACAGCCTACACATCCCTCGTCATAGAAGAGACCGCCAAAGGAAATCCCTTCACACTCAGCGTGAAGGAAGATCTATTGCTCCATTTCATATATCTCAAGGATGTCGCGTATTCCCTCTACGACATCAAGAATGCCGACAGAACAAGACTCACTCGCTGTGTCTACAACGTGGACGGCTTCTCGGCCACCACTGGGCAGATTGTCAGCGCCATCATGAAACACAACCCCTCCGCGCGAATCGACTACAAGTTCGATCCTGACTACCAGCACGTAATGGACACTGAGTACGTGAACTTGGCCAAGAGATCGGATGACAGTCTGGCACGCAGGGACTGGGGATGGACCCCGCACTACAATCTCGACACGGCTATTGCCGACTTCATCAACGACGTCAAGACAGGAGCAGTCCTCACGGCATAGATCGGTACAAGCGACAAAACAGCGCCTTGTCTTCAAGACGACTGTCTATCCAATGCGGAACACAGAACAAGAAGAACCCATACCACGATTGGCCAGGCGGCGAGCAGAGCTGTCCTGCAAAGTGCACGAGAGGGATCGACGCTAGCAACGGGCGGCTGCGCCCTGCAACCAATCGTGGCTGGCCTCGTCAGGGTGCTCGGTGCCAAGTCGTTATTGTGCTTCATAGCGACGACAAGACCGGAGGTGTTCGCGCACTCTGCGGATAGACAGAAGGCGATACCTTACTCGAAGGTCTCATATTGAGTGCAAATCCAAACGGACGTCTGATGGACGATTTCAATGAACAGGAGACGATAGGCCCCAAGGGCTCCGTAGTTGCCGCTGGCCCACGCGAGAAGCTCATCAACAGAAAGGCAGCGAACGTGCACAGGGCCACAAGCTCCACCATCCCGACGGAGCGAAGATGACCCGGCAGCGTCAACGTCGAGGAAATCATCAAGACCTACGAGGTGTTGACGGGCTCATCTTCGAGAACAACCTGCTTGATGAGCGGACTCAACAACCACCGAGCAAGCGTCAAGGAGTGACCAATCATCCTCAACACTAAGGCTAGTGAACGGGAGAACACAACTCCCCATCTGAAGAGAAATTGAAACACGGGCATATAGAAGGAGAGAAGATGGCCAACGTATACATCTGCAAGAACTTTTTCGAGGACGTCACTAAGCAACTCGACGGTATCCACGACTACAGATTGTGGGAAGGCGCAGAAGAAATGCCCGTGGAGGCTCTGCTGCGCGAGGCCCCAAAGGTCGAGGGACTCATGACCATTGCCAATCGCGTCACGCCTGAGGTGTTCGACGCGGCAACCAACCTTAGAGTCATCAGCAACATGGGCGATGGCTGCGACCACATTGATCTGGACGAGGCGACACGGCGTGGCATTCCTGTTGGCCACACGCCGAACGTTCTCACAGAGACCACGGCTGACCTCACGTTTGCGCTGCTACTGGCAGCAGCACGACGTATCGTGGAAGGACAGGCATTCGCGCGTGATGGACGATGGAAAGCACATGCCCACCTTGACCTCCCTGGTGTAGATGTCAACAACAAGACGTTGGGCATCGTCGGGATGGGCCACATAGGTTCGCATGTCGCCAAGCGAGCGAGGGCGTTCAACATGCGAGTGCTCTACCACAACCGCACAAGGAACCTGAACGCCGAGTCTCTCCTCTGTGTCGAGTACCGTGACACCCTTCACGCACTTCTTGCAGAGTGTGACTTCGTCGTTATCACTGTCCCTCTGACTGATCAGACGCGAGACATGTTCGGAAAAGACGAGTTCGCGGTCATGAAGCCGACGAGCATACTGATAAACGCGGCGCGTGGACCTGTGGTGAATGATGAAGCCCTGTATGGCGCCCTCAAAGAACGTCGGATACTCAGGGCGGCTCTCGATGTCACAAGTACGGAGCCACTGCCACTTGATAGCCCCCTATTCACGCTTGACAACATTCTCATCATGCCTCACCTTGGCAGCTGCGTCGTTGAGACCAGAAGGAAGATGTGGTCCATGGCCATAGAGCAACTAATGATTGGATTGAGAGGCGAACGCATCCCTAACTGCATCAATCCCCAGGTCTACGGTCGCTAGCAGAAAAGAAAGGAAAGGAAAGGCTCCCGCGTCGTGCGGATTACACCCAGCCTACTGCAGTGCAGGTCCCTCTCGAAAATACCGTGACGCTGGCAGAGCCCGCATTGCGGCCCGCCAGGCAGGTTGAGGACTCACGTCTTGTGGTCGAAATGATGCACTGCTACCGTGGAGGGAATACGAGCCGAGTACTTGCGACCAACCCGTTTAGTCCGACACTAGAGACACGTAGACCCCACCACAAGGTTTCCCCAAGACACTATGGTAGTCGCCAGCACTGGCGCTGCCTCGAAGATGCAGTGAATCTGGACAACGCAACGAATCGGCCGTGACATTTCGTACAGCCGCCAAAACAAGGAAATGAGGCCCTTGAAGGTTCAGTGCCAAGCGGGTGAATCGTGGCAGGCAAGACGACGATTGCCTTCCAAAGTGGCCACCTCCTTTCCTTGTCCAGGGTGGACGTACTGTACACGAAGGCGAGCACGCATGTCCGAAGGTCTCGTTGGTGGTGTTCTGTTTGTGGGGCGTTTCGGTGATGAGGCGACACTGTTTCGACTGGCAGGTCAGCTCGAGAGAGCACGCCCATGGCTGCAACTTTGTCCACCTGTCTGTGCGGACTAGCTGTGCCTACGGCGCCACGAGATGCGCCATTAGCGTAGCGATACCCAGGAGGAAGACGAAACCCGTCACATCCGTGGCGGTTGCCAGCAACGCACTCGCACCGAGTGCAGGATCCATTCGCAGACGGCCCAACACGGTTGGGACGATACCACCGAGAAGGCCGGCCAGCGCCATAGTCAGGAACATCGAGAGCGCCAGCACCTGGGACAGCCAGATGTCTCCCATCCAGAGGTAGGCAACAATGCCTGACAGCACCGCTATCGCGGCAGCGTTAATCAGCCCGAGGCCAATCTCGCGAACTATGGCGCGTCGCACCATGGATGGTCGTAGCTCGCCGGTAGCGAGACTGCGAACAAAGATGGTGGCGGTCTGGACTGCGGCATTCGTCCCCTGCGCAGATACCAGCGGTAGAAACGCAGCCAGGGCGACGAACGTGGCTATAGTGGACTCGAAAGCACCGACAACAAGTCCGGACATTAGAGCCATCCCAAGGCTCATCGTCAGCCATGGCAACCGCCTCCGAATGGCACTTCGAAGGCTTCCGGTCAACCGTTCTGCCTCGCTCAAACCGACCATGTGGTACATGTCTGCTGTGGCTCGTTCCTCGGTGAGATGCAGCAACTCGCGAAACGTTATGACACCCAACATGCCCCCATCCTCAGCAACGACGGGAAGGGATGATATGTTGTAGTGCTGCATGGTGCGAGCGGCCTGTTCCTCATCAGTATCTGGAGTGACGTAGAGAATCTTCCGCTCCATCAGAGAGCGCAGCCGCCGCTGGGCTGGCGCGACCACCAGCTGCCGCAGAGTGACCACGCCCCGCAGGTTTCCTCGTTTCCCAACTATATAGAGCGTATCAACCGAGTCCCGATGTGGTTTCTGCGCGCGGAGCGCCGAAATCGCTTCGTCGACTGTCATGTCAGGCGCGAGAGCCACGAATGAGGGTGACATGTGGGAGCCTGCGGTGCCACGGCGGTACTGCAACAGCGGCGCGATCTCCTCTCGCTCGTCCATGAGGTCCAGAACACTGCGCATATGCTCCTCTGGAATCTCCCTCAGTACCTGTGCGGCCCGCTCGGGCGTGGTCATGTCCAGAACGTCTGCGAGCGTCTCTTCGTCAAAGACACCGCAGAAACGACAGGCGTCAGTCGCCGGAAGGGCCTCCACCACCTCTGCCAGGTCGGAGACGCTCAGCCTCGAGAGAAGCTCTGCCGCTCTCTCTCTGTCCAATTCGCACAACAGACCTGCTTCGTCGGCTGCGCGCAGCTGGGAGAGCACAGCTAGTGCGCCCTGCCAGTCTCCCCTATCAATAAGCGAGGCGAGTTCATCTGTTCTGCCACAGACTTCGGCCACCACGGTTGCCTTTTCGCTTTCCATTACACTCCTCTTTCCCTCGGCGGGTGTCCCGCGCCTCAGAGACATTCTTTGGCGTCTACCCATATTGCGGCTCTTCGAAAGCCACGGTCAAGCAAGAACGGCCGGCAGGGCAAACAGCGAGATTTTCACAACTGCCGGACGTGTTGTATTCTTCTGGGACTACACGCAGAGAGGCGGCTAATCTGACGCGCCACCACCCGCAGTCGAGAACGACACGGAGGCTGAAGGAAATGAAAATCAAGATTGACCAGGATGGATGCATCCAGTGCGGTGCCTGCCAGGAAGCATGCGAGCAGGTATTCGTGGTGGATGGAGAACCGGCGGCGATAGTGGAGAGGTTCCAGGCAGGATCACCGGCAGAAGGTGAGGTCGGCGATGACCTGGCCGACTGCGTGAACGAGGCAGTGAACTCCTGTCCCGTCTCTGTCATCACCGCCGAGTAATAGACCACAACCCAGCGGACGTCCATTTTCGCAGACGCCGCTAGGTAGTTGAAGAACTTACTCAAGGGGCGGCGTCTCTGACGCCGCCCCTCCTTGTCGTCACTATGAGTGTGAGAGGCACGCACTCTCAAACGGAGTCAGGGTCCCATCACGCTGATGGCCCTTCACGTGCGGCTACGCCACCACGCGGTTCTTGAGTACACCCAGGCCTTCTATCTCAGCCTCCATCTCGTCTCCAACGGCAATAGGAGCGATCGGGGGGAACTCATCCGACCCCATTGCGCCACTCACGACCAGATCGCCCGGAAGGAACGTCATATCCGCCGACAGGAACTCCAGCTGTCTCCTTATCGGCACGCGCATATCGCTGGTGTTGCCCCTAATGGTCAGCTTCCCGTTCACTCTCAACTGCATCGGCAGGTTCTGGCAATCTGCGACTTCGTCCTTCGTCACAAGGAAGGGACCAACCGGTTGGAATGTATCCGGGGTCTTGCAGAGGTCCATGTAGTACGTCGCCGGCAAGCCCGTTTCGCCGGGCCCCCAGTTTGCATTGGTGAGTACGTCCAGCACGGCGAGGTCTTGAGTCACCACGTACCCGAAGATGCAGTCGAGGGCTTCTTCCTGAGACACTCCCTTGCACTTCTTCCCGATGACAACTCCAAGCTCAAGTTCTGTCACAACCTCGTTGCCTGTTATGGGCCACTGTATATCGCCCCCGGGTCCCACCACGCTTCTGGGCGTCTTCTTGAACATGCAGGTGTAGTTCTCCTCAGGCGAACTGGTAGCGATGGTGCGACTGAACACGCTCGAGTTGTTGCCGATGTTGAATATCCTGTAGAGCTGTGGAATCGGCGTCAGGAGTTGCACCTCGTCCAGACCGTAGGCAATCCTGCTCCCTCCGGGAGAGAACGGCGTCAATGAGTCCGGGTCCGATGTGCGGAGGAAGGAATAGACCGTATCCAGGTCCGCACGCCCTTCTTCCTCTCTTCGAATCAAATCAAGCATCGAGGTCGGCATCCTGGTATTGGCGACTTCAACCGCACGGTCTGAGGAGACGCCGCACGCGTCCACGAGGTATCGCTCTAGGGCCGCGGTCAGGTCGACCAATCTGTCCTTGACGAGGACTCCTATCCGGGTCTCGTCACTATGATTTCTGAAACTGGCAAGCTTCATATGAACTGCACTCCCCTTCCTGTGGTTCCTGCGCTATCGCTGTGCAACAACCTGATTCCGCAAGACTCCTATCTGTTCTATCTCGGCCTCAACGACATCCCCCACCACCACGGGCGCTTCAGGCGGAAACTCAGCGGTTCCTATCGCGCCCGTCGAGACCAGGTCGCCCGGCTTGAGGGTTATGTCTTCAGAAAGGAACTCAATCAATCTCGCGACCGAGCAGCGCATGTCTGCTGTGTTCCCCATGGACACCACTGCGCCATTCACGCGTAGCTCCGCCCTCAATTGTTGAGGATCAGGAAGTCCGTCCTTCATCGCGACGTATGGTCCCGCCGCCTCGAACGTATCCATGGCCATGGACCTCGAGAAATAGAACCCTTTCGGGAAGCAACGTGTGCCCGGACCGATACCCCTGACCAGGCTCATCCCGGTGAGATCATTGACGATGGTGTAGCCGAAAACGTAGTCCAGTGCCTGCTCGCGTGGAATACGCTTGCCTTCCTTGCCGATGATTACGCCCAGTTCTACTGCCGAAGTAACCTCTGTCGCCGTGTTCGGCCAGAGTATGTCATCGCCGGGGCCAACGATGGTCTCAGGGTTCATGATGAACATGGCCGTCTTGCCATCATCCGGAGGGACAGTATCGTGCACTGTCCTGTAACTGTCGTAGTTGTACTCCATGTTGAAAACACAGCCATGCAACTGAGGAACAGGGGCCGTCAACGTGACCTCTTCCAGAGCGTACTTGATTCTCCTCCCCGAGGGAGAGAAGGACGGCGCTGCAGGTTCCTCAGCGATTGCGCGCACATACTCATCGATCACTCTCAGGTCTGCCGATCCTTCAACCCCGCGTCGAATGAGCGCCAACATGGAACCGGGCATTCTCTCTTCGGCAATCCTTAACGCGGTAACGGAATCACACCCCTGTCTTTCAACCAGAAATCTCTCGAAAGCCGCTCCCATGTCAAGAAGCTGCCCATCGAGACACACAGCGGTTCGTGTTTCACCGCTGTGATTGCGGAAGCTTGCGATTCGCATAATCATCTCCGTTCTGCTGTGATGCATGACGGGCGATCACCGATTGTAATCACCCGAAAGCAGTTGGCGAGTATTCATTCGATGTACGTGGCAGTACCGTCACGGACCCTATCATCGGCCGCCACAGGTGTCAACGGCCAGGGCCACGGTGAAATGCGGGGACACAATACACATTTCGTAGCTGCCGGGATCGGCAGCGACCTGTGCAACGCCATCGTAGGCGTGCGATTCTGATAGCGGGTCACGATGGAAATGAGTATTGTGTCCCCGCATTTCCAGCAAGACTCGCGATATACTTTCGCCAGCGAACCCATACGCGGAGGCATACTGTGAGGACAATCGGCCTGCTTGGAGGAATGAGTTGGGAATCCACAGCCGAGTACTACCGCATCATCAACCAACGAACCGCTGAGAGACTCGGAGGACTGCACTCCGCGAAGCTGGTGCTATACAGCGTCGACTTCGAAGAGATTGCGGCGTGTCAGAAGCAGGGCGACTGGGACAAAGCGGGAGACATCCTGACAGGTGCGGCCAAGAGCCTCGAGGAAGCAGGTGCCGACGTGGTGCTCATCTGCACCAACACCATGCATATCATCGCCGATACGGTGGCTGCTTCCATTGGTGTCTCACTGCTCCACATCGTTGACGCCGTTGCACAGAGCATCGCCCAGTCCGGGATGAACAGGGTGGGTCTTCTGGGAACGAAGTTCACGATGGAGAAGGACTTCTACCAAGACAGGTTGCGGACTGCAGGCGGCATCGACACAATCGTGCCCGATGAACATAGCCGTGACGAGCTGAACCGCATCATCTTCGAGGAGCTTTGTTGTGGCCGGGTCCTTGATGACTCACGACACTTTCTCATCGGGCTGATAGAGCAGATGGCCGCCCAGGGCGCCGACGGTGTTGTCCTGGCATGCACCGAATTGCCGATGCTGGTGCAGCAGTCCGATACTCCGGTCAAGGTCTTCGACACGACCGCCATTCACGCTGAGGCGGCCGTCGACTACGCTTTGGCATAGCCGGCAGGGACGCCCTACTCGTCTCAGCCGACTTCAACAAAAGCGAAGACCGATTCCTGGCGTGTGGCCCTCCTGCCTACGCCCGACACGACAGTGTGGGAACCATGAACACAGGAACCATCGAACGGCGCAGTATCTTGTCGGCGGTGCTCCCCATCAGGACCCTTGAGACACCAGACCTTCCATGTGAACTCAGTATGATGAGATCAACGCCGTTGTCGGCGGCGTAGTCCAGTACCACGTCGGCGGCAATTCCCCTCACGGCCACTGTCGATACTTTGCTCTTCTGCAGTCCCAGTGAATCCTTGACCTTCTCAAGATACATGAGAGCACCCGCAATCGCGCGCTCCTCCGACTCTTTCAGACGTTCCGGCCCCATGTAGGCCATCGTCTGCGAATTGACCGGCTCGATGGCATTCAACAGCACCACGTCAGGTATCTCGCGCGCGGTGGCAATCTCCTTCACGTGCTCGAGAACACACTCTGCGAAATCCGACGTATCCAGGGGAACCAGCATCTTCCTGTACATCTCATCCCTCCTCACCATCTACATCTATGTCTCTTCCGGCAACGGCCACCACGTTCACTGCATCACCGGGAGTACACGCCACTGTTGCAGCCTGAACATGCTCTATTGCAGCGGATTGTATTCCTCGTCGGCCACTGGTTCCAGCCACGATATCGACCCTTTATCGGGCCTGACCGTGACGAACAGATGCACAAACCAGCTATCCGGCGCGGCGCCGTGCCAGTGCTTCGCATCGGGCGGAATCTCGACAACATCTCCGGCATGCAGCTCGCGCGCCGGCTTGCCCCATTCCTGGTAGTAGCCCCTGCCGCCGGTCACGAGCAGGACCTGCCCGCCGCCGTGCTGATGCCAGCTATTGCGGCAGCCTGGCGCGAAGGTCACATTGCCGACAGGACAGTCCGACTCACGAGGCGTCAGCATGTTGATCCATACCCTGCCACTGAAGTTCTCGCTACGGAGTTCCTCTCCGAGCGGGAATATCACGCTATTGCTGAGGTCTATTGTGCTCATGGTTGCCCCCTCGTACTGTTTCTGACAGCCCGTGTAATCAGTGTCCCCGCCTGCCCTTCAGGTGTGCTGCCTGACGAATCGCTGCGCCAAGCTCCTGAGGTTCGTCGGTGCCCACCCTGATCTTCTTGCCCGTCCTGAACTCAACCTCCACGGCGTCGAAGCCGGACACGTTGTACAGCCACCCGTGCGGGGTCATCCGTGTGCCCCAGCCGTAGTACCAGTGGTTCCTCACAATCCGGCTCGACTTGATGTCTGTAAGTTTGTAGCGGCGCCGAATGAGTCCCGGTCCGAAGCGCACTTCAAGGATTTCGTCCGTCACCGTCACAGTCAGGCTGGAATAAACGACCATCGCAACGAGGAGCAGAACGAAGACAACGAGCGCGACAAGTTTCTCCTCTTCGTTCAGCAGCGCGGCGCCGACGACAGCCAGACCGGCAACCATCGCAGTCAGCGTCACCCACCCTATCTGCGTATGCCTGTATCGCTCCACCGTACACCCCTCATCCGGAACCGCAGCAGGCCCTGGCGGCAGCTACCATTCCACCGGCTGATACGGAACAAGCCCCTCGGCGGCCTCGACCACCTCGGGCTCTATCTTGTAGAGGCAGAACAGGTGCTCAGCACCCGGGGGAAGAATCTTGTTCACGAAGGGCTCGTCCTCCTTAAACTTCTGCTTCACTGCAGGGTCCTCCACCACGGTGCACAGTCCCCTCATGCGCACCTGCGACAGGCTCTTCGCGTCCGTCCAGACCACTTCCACGTGTGGACTGGCAGCCAGCTCCCCACACTTGCGTGTATTGGAGAACGTGAAGAAGTACAGGTCGTTGCCATAGACCGTGTGGATGCCGACCGGCCTCACCCTCGGGCGATTGTCAGTTCCGATGGTGGCAAGGAAGCCGAAGTGTGTTGCCTTGATGAGCTCGATCGCCTCTTCTCGTGTCATCTATCCCCCTTCTATCGAGTACTCGTGCGGAATTTCATTCCTTCTTTCTTGCACAGGTTTTTGACCATGTTGCGTCCCGAGATGGCCACGCTGCTCACACCAAGAGTGGCGTCTGACCACTGGCCAACGTGAAAGAAACCTTCCAGTCCGGGGAGCGTCTTCGACAGCCCATTGCGCTGGACCTCTTCAACGTTCTCCGTGGCGGGTCCCGCCTGCCAGCCGAAGCGGTTGCCGGTGTAGCGCTCCGCCGTGGGCGGCGTGCAGACGTCCGTGACCTCAATCTGCTCACGCAGCCCCGGGAACCTCCGTTCAAGGCGGTCGATGATGCCGTCCGCAATCCGCCTCTTCTCCTCGCGGTAGGCCTTGAGGTCGGCATCGCGCCGCTCCTTCCAGTAGGAGTAGCTGGCCTGGACCTCCACCTTCAGCACCGATTTGCCTTCGGGCGCCAGCCCTGTCGCCGGGCCGTAGTACGTCGCGTGCAGCGAGTCCTGCTCCAGTCCGCCAACGTCCAGAGGCTCATCAAAGAGCAACGTCAGTGCGTGCGGGGCGTCCGTGCGAGTCGCCATGAGCCCGAGATAGACGACCACTCCGAACGGACTGGTATCACCGGCGCTCCTGTAGTAGTTCTCTATCGGCTGCGTGAGGTACTTGCCCTCGAGCATCCGGTAGAGTGTGGCGTAGCCGTCCGCAGCCGACACGGTGTAGTCGGCACGCTTCTCCGTGCCATCGGCAAGTAGTATGCCGACCGCGCGGCCGTTCTCTACAAGGATCTTCTCAACCGGCGACTTGTAGTGCACCCTGCCGCCGAGGTCTGTAAGACGTTTCGCGACCGTGTCGCTGAACACCTGCGAGCCACCCGCAGGCCAACCCATGTCGCCCAGCGAGAGGCCGCCCATGAAGAGGAGCACCGCCAGCATAGGCACCTCTTCGCCCGGGATGTCGTACATCATGTGCATCAGTGCCCGCCGCAGCACGGGGCTCTTCATCCGCCGCGCGTACTCGCCAACCGTGACTTGTGACCAGCGCTTGATAGCGGAGAGGTGAGGGAGGACCTTCAACGTGCGGGTTGTCCCACCAAGGGACGAGGAGAACAGGTCGGCCCCGCCGATTCGTCGCGCCGCGCCGACCATCTCGTCGATGGCTTTGCCGTCCTCCGGGGAGATGGATTTCAGGTGGGAAGCCAGTCTGCCGGGGTCCGTGTACCAGTGAACGACCTCGCCGCCCGGAAGCTCGATGCTGACGAACTCGTCGTGGTTGATGATGTCACTGTCACCCAGTGCGCCCAGCTCGTGCCAGACCTGGTGCAGTCCGCACCGGGCGGACGTGCCGGCGAGGTTGTGGATGCAGTAATCGAAGATATAGTCCTTGCGCTTCCAGGAAGTGCACATGCCGCCGGGCTTGTCGTGGCTCTCATAGATGTCCACGTCAAACCCGTTTATCCGGGCGTAGCAGCCCGCGGAAAGACCCGCGATACCGGCCCCGATGACAGCAATGGTCTTCTCAGGCACGGCTCAACCTCCCCACACGAAGACTGAAGTGCAAAGACAGCGCGGTCGAGGCCCGCGCCTGCGGCCATTCTACCGAGGGCGGATAGGCATAACAACAGGCCCCCCGACTCCAATCCGGCTCTGTTATGGTATGTCCTGCGACGGACTGCATGTGCGGTTGGGACTGCATCCCAGCGCGCGGCATGCAGCAGAACGCACAGCAGTATGAAACGTCCTCATATCTTCCACGGGTGGATCGTCCTTGCAGGGGGCTTCACCATCACCATCGTTGCCTACGCGATGCGCAACACGTTCTCCGTCTTCTATCCGGTCATCGTGTCTGACTTCGGCTGGACTCGCGGCAGCACGGCCTTGATGTTCTCTGTCGCGCTGCTGTCCTACGGACTGTTCGCGCCGGTTGCAGGAACACTGGCAGACAGGTTCAGGCCCAGGTACGTCCTTGCGGCAGGCGGAGTAGTTGTCGGCAGCAGCCTCGCGCTGTGCAGCCAGGCGTCGGAGGTCTGGCACTTCTACCTCATCTACGGAGTGATGACCGCCGTCGGCACCAGCCTCATCGGCATCACCCCACTCATGTCGATGCTCTCGCACTGGTTCGGAGCGGCGCGCAGCGGCACGGTGTTCGGCATCATCGGCTCCGGCTTCGGCGTCAGCCTTGTGACAGCGCCGGTGTACCAGTGGCTCATATCCGGCCACGGCTGGCGCGCCGCTTATGTCATCATCGGTCTGAGCGCCATTGCAGTCATCGTTCCCGTCAGTCTCCTACTGATGCACCGGAGTACCCAGCAGCAGGCGCTGGTCGACCAGGGCAAGGCGAAGCCCACGCAAGACAAGGACACGGCGGAATCGTCGAAGCATCCGCAACAGTGGACGGCGCGCGGGGCCTTCGGTACGGGCACGTTCAAGGTGTTCCTTGTCATCGGCATGTGCTCCGTGGGCTTCGCGCTCCAGGTGGTGATTGCGCACCAGGTCTACTTCCTGCAGGACGTCGGGTTCGACCCGATGCTGGCCGCGAGCGTGTTCAGCGTGTACGGCGTCTCCATGGCCGCCGGCAACCTGTCGAGTCCGCTATCGGACCGGTTCGGTCGCGCGCCGTTCTTCGTGGCTGGTTGCCTTGCGACAGCGGCGGCCATGCTGCTGCTGAACCTTGTGCGCAGCCCCGATTCCACGTTCATGCCGCTGGCGTTCGCGGTGCTGGCGGGGTGGGGACTCGGTGTGTGCGGCCCGACGTGTTATGCGGCGATGGCCGACCGGTATCACGGGCGCAACTATGGCGCTATACAGGGAGTGATGATCCTCTTCGTCTCACTCGGCGCCGCTATCGGACCGTGGGCCGGAGGATGGCTGTACGACCTCACAGGCAGCTATCAGTCCACCTTTATCTTCGTGCAGGTGTTGATGCTGACCGCAGCCGCGCTCTTCATGTTGGTGGCGCGTCGGGGCACAGAGACACCCCGGTAGAGCTAGTAGTCGCTGTACTCGGCCACTTTCTTGCGGAGGTCCTCCAGCTCCTCGTCCGTGAGCCCGTTCTTGCTTGCCAGTTCCGCATTGACCTCGAGCCGCTTGTCGACGATTCCCCGTATCACGTCCGCTGCAGGAGACTCGGGGTCGGCATCGATGGCTTCCTGCAGTACGGGCAGGAGCGTATAGAGAGAGCAGTAGTTCAAAGTCCCGAGACGCATGTGGCGGCTGATGCACTTGTCGCACTGTCCGTGATTGGGACACCCCACATTGACGCAGGGGCATATCTCCGCGATAGTCACTGGTTCACCTCCGGGGATGACGGCGCCCGCCGGCATCAATTGTCCGTCCGTGGAGACTACACAGACTGGGAAGGCCATGCAAATCGGGCGGGCTCCGACACGCCTGGAAGAAGCAAACCCGCGCGGAGGAATGGCATAATGGGCGCTACGACTCAAAGAGAAACCGAAGGGAAGAGCATATCGTGAACGTGAACAAAGTATGGGCAGTGTACTTCAGCGCAACCGGGACTACCGAGAAGGTCGTCACACGGGTGGCGGAAGGTATCGCCGAGACACTGGGTGTTGGATGGACCCGGTACGACTTCACCCTGCCCGACTCACGGGAGAAGGGCTTGAGCTTCTCGGCCGATGACCTGGTTGTACTGGGCACGCCCGTCTACGCCGCTCGTGTCCCGAACGTCCTGCTGAAGTACCTGGACACCATGCAGGGAAACCGTGCCGTCGGTGTGCCGATAGTGACATACGGCAACCGTAACTATGACGACGCCCTGATAGAGCTGAGAGACATACTGGAGAACCATGGTTTTCACACTATAGCCGCGGGCGCGTTCGTCGGAGAGCACTCGTTCTCATACATACTGGGCAAAGGGCGACCGGACCAGGCCGACATCGGGCTGGCGGACGAGTTCGCAAGCAGGGTGGCACGCAAGCTGAGGACCATCGCTGACGCGCAGGCAATAGAGCCGATCAGTGTGAAGGGCACTCCTAACCCCTACCGCGACTACTACCGACCCCGCGACCCGCAGGGCAATCCTGTTGACATGCGCAAGATAAGGCCATTGACGAGTGAGGCATGCAACGACTGCAAGATATGTGTAGAAGTGTGTCCGATGGGCTCAATCAGCTATGAGAATCCACGAGAGTACACCGGCATCTGCATCAGGTGCGGTGCGTGCGTCAAGAAATGCCCGCAGCAGGCCAAGTATTATGACAACGAGGCCTTCCTGTACCACAAGAACGAGCTGGAGGAAGGCTACGCCCGGAGAGCGGAACCGGAGTTGTTCGTGTAGCATGCGCTCAGAGCGGAGAGAACCCTGGGGGTGGTGACATGAGACTGCGAGGCAAGGTAGCACTGGTCACAGGAGGCAACCGGGGGATAGGCAGGGCGATATCCCTTGCGTTCGCGAAAGAGGGCGCGAAGGTGGCCGTGGTCGGCAGGAACGCGTCCACGTGCGAAGAGGTGGCAGCCGACATCAAGTCGCTGGGCGGAGAGGCAGTTGCCATCAGGGCCGACGTGTCGCAGGAGGCGGACGTAGCAGCAATGGTTGACGCCGCGATGCAGCGCTTCGGGCGAATCGACATCCTCGTCAACAACGCCGCTGTGAATCTGCCCTATACGGCACTCATCGACCTCACGCTCGACCAGTGGAACTCGGTCGTCGCGACCAACCTGACGGGTCCGTTCCTCTGCTGCAAAGCCGTCGTACCCGTGATGATGTCCCAGCGCAGCGGCAAAATCATCAACATGTCTTCCAGGGGCGGCAGAAGGGGCGCGGCCGGAAGGGCGCCCTACCGTCCGACGAAGGCAGCCATTATCAACTTCTCGGAATGTCTTGCGGCTGAGGTAAAGGAATACGGCATAGACGTCAACACCGTCTGTCCGGGCGCCGTGGCCACCGACATGATGCGCGAGATAACCCACGACAACGTGCCCGCGTACGCGCTGCCGCCGGAGGATATTGCGTCGCTGGTCGTGTTCCTGGCCTCGGATGAGAGCAGGGCCATCACCGCAACGGCAATCGATGCCCAGGGCGCAGGCAATGAGCTCTTCGGCGCACTCCCGTCACCGATACGGCCGAAGGACAGATAGTGAACAGGGCGACCGCGGTTGCACGCCTCAAGTATCCGAGAGCGCAATGCGCGCCCGTGGGACGAGAGTGGAGTCTCGCGCTGCGTCGATCCGTTCTGATTCCGGGGACACCATATCGAATTCATTGTCACGAACGAATCTGGGCAACACGGTCACTCTCAGCTGCGAAATCGCGTCTCGTTAGGTTCCATTCGTCAGAGATAAGTATGGTGTCCCCAGAACTCCCAGAAGGTTTCATGGTTCACAGAGGTGCCCTCACCTCACACTATCGAGATGAGTATGGTGCACCCAGAATTCCCCAGAACTCCTAGCTAGGGTTCAAGGCCCCCGTGGTAGACTTGGAGAATGTCAACGGACGCCACGGTAGTCAACTGTGGCTCCTGCGGTGCACGATTGGCCGAGTCTCCAGACATTGCAGCCGCGCAACGCAGACCATGTCCGCATTGCGGCTCGATGTCTCGGAGTTTCGAGGTCCATGCAAGTGCGACCATCGCAATGCATACAAGATTGGGAGCCAAGGCCAAGCACCCTGGCGCGAACAAGCCGTTCTTGGAGCAAGTATCGGGCGACCAACTCCAACGAAACACAGGCAAGTGGGCCAAACACAGCCGAGTCATAGATCGCGACAATGATCGATACGTGGAAGAAGTTGTTGACCCCAAGACTGGCGAGGTCATTCACCACTGCGCAGAACCACTGTCAGAGCACACAGGTCATGGTGACGCGAAGCGCCCACGCAATGAGAGAAACCCCAATGACCGCTAGTTGAGCTAGCGGATTTCCCTCTAGTCGAGAGGCTGTGCAGCCAGGCCACGTGGGTCGCTGAAACCTTCTGACGATGTGGACGGGAAATCGTGGGGACACCTCGCTCGATCTGACGTCAGCAGCGAATCCAGCCAAGCAGGTCACACTCGGCTGCGAATTCGCGTCTCATTAGCGTTGCGTTGTCGCAGATGAGTAAGGTGTCCCCAGAACTCCCGAAGAGCAAGGTCGGAGTTACTCGTCTAGAAGGTTGCAGCAGTCACAGTGACACCCTCGCATCACCATGTCGAGACAAGTATGGTGTCCCCGGAATTCTCCACACACGTATCGTGACTGAACGCGAGTACCCCAACTAGCGACTGGGCTCGCGCCACTGGCGAATCGCAATCAACCAATATCCCAGTTCTCGCGGTACCTAGCCCAGTCCGTTTCGAGCCGTTGCCTTCCCAGTGTCAAATCACCGCGCTTGGTCAAGGCACGCTCGACTTCGTCAGACGGAACCATCCACGTGACATACCCTTCTTTTCCTTCCCAAGTCGTCGCGATGGCTAGGTAGTCGAATGCCAGACTTCGTTTGTCCTTGTCCCAGTACAGGTCCTTAAGCTGGTTGCCATATCCCCCCGGAAATGGCTCGCCTCTGGACTTCACTTGCACCCTCGCACATCCACCCTGCGGTAGTCTGACCAAGGCATCATACCCTTCACAGTCAACCAGGGGAATGCACGGAATAGCCCCTTGCTCCAGCAGGCGCATCCAAACGTAGGCCTCACACGCCGTTCCTTGTGAACTCCGAGTCTTAGCCACAATACCTCCTGCGACCGACCATCATCGTGTCCGCGCGCATGGCCAGCAGCCTCGTCAAGACTCCAGTATCTTCCGTGCGGCCGCGGCGGCGGCGATGGCACAGACTGTCGGACAGCCGTTGGGAGCGTAGCCACCGCCGGAGAAGAATGCCTCACGGTCGGCAGGGTCGAAGAAGTCGAACGAGCGTCCGAAGGCTTTCTCCTGGAGCGACGGACACATCGTGTCTTTCAGTGGCTCGCTCGCGTTGTAGTGCTGTTCGATTCCCGCCTTGAAGGCATCGATGACGTCCTGCGCATCATCCATGGCCCGGCTGTAGGCCTGCTTGTCCGATTTGGTGCTCCTGCCCCGCGCGATGCCCAACGCCATCAGTGCGCCGATGAGCGCGCCGCACGTCTCGCCGCGCTTGGCAATCCCGGCAGCCAGAACTGTTCCGGCGCGATACGACTCGCCGTTGCCGATACCAAGGACCTCCTGCAGCGCGCCCAGAACCGCCTGGGAGCATCCTCCGAACGTAACAGCTTCAGCAGCCTTGTCCGAGGCCTGTTTGATGATGTCGTCAGCCACGTCTCCTCCCTCACAGATGTAGTGCGTTGACCACAGATTATGCGGCGGCCGCTAACGAGCCGCAAGACTCAGTAGCGCAGTCGATGAAGTGAAATAGGAAGACAAAGGGAGAGGCGGGGGGGGGAAGAGTTCGCGATGCCGCGGCCTCAGCCCCGGCATGAAGAAAGGAAACGCAAAACCTGCCCCCGTTGTCCCTATCCGGCTTGCACCGGACACGTCCTCGGGGGGCAGGTCAGCTTCAACTCACATTGACAAGACAGCGGACTAGAAGCCGCTGCCGTCGGGGATGCCGTCGCCGGAGTTCGGCGCAGGGCCAACTCCGCCATCGGAGTTCACGGGGCCGTTGGGTCCATCAAAGCCGCTACCATCGGGAATGCAGTCGCCTGAGTTCGGAGCGGGACCGACAGGCCCACTCGCCGCCAGCGCAGAGCCGGCGGTCACCAGGAACAGCATCACCACCACCAGCAGAACAAGCAGTTTTCTCACAGGGTCCTCCTTTTGACCAGTCGTGTCCGGAGGCCATTTCCAGCCTCCGTCTGCCAGAGAATAGATGAGGGCCAGCTTTCACCGGCGAGTCCCCATTTCAAGGAGTAACGCAGCCCGCGCCGTTTTGTCAGGGGGTTATCCCGGAACACGTGAAAGAAGGGACAGTCTGAGCAAAGAACAAGAATGGGGCTGCCGTACGCGACTCTGGCACGGCAACCCCCTGACGTGTAATCCTGTGAAGCTATCTCGCAGCCAGGAGGCTCTTCCAGGCATCGCCCTGCGCGCGGCACCAGGCGGACATAGTGAAGACGTCCCAGCCGATACAGAAGTGGCGGACACCCATCTCCCAGAACGGCTTCGCCTCATCCACCGTGGAAACCTCCACGCGAGGAGCAACGCCCTTCTTCAGTGCCAGCTCAATCATCCGCTCGTGCGCTCGCACTACATCCGCGCGGTTCGGGTCGAACGACTTGCCCGTGCTGACAGAGTAGTCCGCCGGCCCGAACTGGACCATATCCACGCCCTCGACGGACAGCATCTCCTCCAGGTGGTCCATGGCCACCTGCTTCTCAATCATGATGGCGACAACGACTTCCCTGCAGGCCTGTATCCACTCCTCTGAGCCAACCCAGAGGCCATACTCGACGTGCCGCGAAAGAGAGCAACCGTGAGAGCCCCCGTCCTCAGGCGTCTCGGTCCTGATGGTACTGATGCACGTGCGCACGTCGTCCGCCGAGCGGCAACTCGCGAAGAGCATGTTCTGGATGCCCGCGTTGAGTGCCCTACCGGCGATGAATCCCCTGCTGTGCTCCTCCACCTTCATCATCGATGTCATGTTCGGAAAGAGGTCGATTGCCCGTCCGAAGTTGTCCATCTGCTCAAGACTGAAGGGCGAGTACTCGCCGGTGTATTCGACGTAGTCGAACGCGCCCGAGTGACCGATGACCTCCACGATGCCCGGCCACGGGCTGATGACATGGGTGCCGATGGTCGGTTTGCCTTCGTTCAGTAGCTGCCGGAGTCGGTTGCTCTTCATGTTGCTGCTCCTCTCCTCAATGCATTAGGCCCCCGTTCCACTAAGGCCGGCGCTATGTCTATCGACACAGGTCACCCAATCGAACACAGGTCACGTAGGTATGGCCACCCTGAAGAACGCGACCCTTCTCACGACGAAGCCCTGGCCTTCTTATGCTCTTCCTGAATGTCCAGCATGAACTCAGCCGCCAGACGGGCAGCCTTGCCACACACTCCGGCACAGAAGTCGTAGGCACCGGCTTCCACGAACTTGCGGTACTCGTCAGGGTCGCCCGTGTCATAACAGCGTCCCAGTCCCACCGCCCTGATGTCAAAACATCGGGAGTGGCCGATCTCCTCCTCGAACTTGCGGTAGTACCGGGCCCCTATCTGCATGGAGCGGCGGATTTCATCCATGTTTGACTGGTCAAGACCCGCAGGAAAGGAGACCATGCCTATTCCCATGAGCCCGCCCAGCAATGCGCCACACGTATTGCGGGTCTGGGCGATTCCACCCGACATCGGCAGGATTCCCATGAGGGCAAGCTCTTTGCCCGCCTGGTCACCCAGGTCGAAATGCTCCATCAGCGCAGAGAGTGCGCAGCGACCGCAGCCGTGGACTTCTCTCTCACACTTTGATGCTGACTTCTCTACCTTGTCCAGAAACTCCTCGCGCGACGATACCTCAGACATGCTACCTCCTGTACCGGCGTGCTTTGATTCAGGGGCCCAAACGTTGACGGGAATCACTCTCTGCTCTTGAACGTCGACCGGGAAACCCCGGTACGACAACTCTGCCAGTGGAGTGCGACCGACGCCTCGCGCTCACGAAGCCGCTGCTCTGCCTCTGGGTAACGCCAGTTGGGCACAGTCTAGTAGAGTCCGATAGCCGCTTCAATGGCTGCGTGGAGGTCCACATCGAGTCATCGACGGAGCGTCTTCACGGACTTGCGAACCTCTGCGAGGCACGACTGAATACGACTCTCCAACTCATGGGAGAGTCCCTGTCTCATCTCAAGGGATGCGGGCTGCACGGCGAAGATGAGAATCCGCGCCGGTGCTTCTCCCAGTTGCCGTGAAATCTCGATAGACCTCATCAGGTCCCAGTCGTGAAGCGAATATGCCCGCGTCTCCTTCAGAGAGACAACCTCCTCAGGAGTGAAGGTCCTCCACTCTCCGGGCGCGAGGCCCATATCCGCCGAGTCGATGATGAGCACGGAATCGTAGCGGGCGAGGACGTGGACAAGCTGCATGCCTCCCGTACCCATGTCGATGAGGTCCGCGCTAAGGTCGGAGCCTTCGAGTTCGCTGACAAGCCTGGGGCCGATGCCATCATCGGCCATCACCGGGTTGCCTATCCCGATGATGGCCGTGCGCGAGACATTGCCGTCCCTCATACGAAATGGACTTTCGTGTAGTGCGTGGAGCAGGAGATGCACGGATCATAGGCGCGAACCAGCATCTCCAAAGTCAGCTCTATGTCCTTCTCAGGCTTTTCCACGAGACCGGGCGATAGCTCCTCCAGGTCCCGCTGGATGTTCGCATGGTTCTGGTTGGTCGGTATGATGCAGTTCGCCTTGCGGCAGTTGCCGATGCCATCGATGGTGTAGTCGTGGAACAGTATTCCCCTCGGGACCTCCACGGCGCCGATGCCCCGACCAGCCCTCGGCTCCACCTTCGCCATGTCGCCTTTGATCCCCCTGTGCAGAAGCTCGTCGATTATGAGGATAGAGTCCTGCACGGAGTCCGCGACCTCGACCATCTGGGCGTAGGTATTCATGAACGGGTTGTGGATGGGGGCCGACATGCCGAGCACGCCCGCAATCTCCCTGCCGAAGCTGCCGAGCTTCGATTCGTTCAGGTTGAACCTGGCCAGCGCACCCACGAAATAGGCATCACGGGCATGCTTCGTGTACTTCGCCGTCGACTGCGGCACCACGTACTCGTTCGTAATCGACAAATAGTCATCCACAGGGTGCAGCCCGGTGTCGGTGGAGCCGACAACCCCGTCATAGAGCGCGTACAACCTATCGTCCACAAGGCCGATGTACTCCGTCTCCCGCTCGAAGTCCGGCAGGTTTCCCTTCACGGACGCCAGGAGGCCGGACACCCCCGCGATGACGGGTTTGGACGCCTCCAGCCTGCTCCTGAGGTCGATGAGTTCGGCAACTGTGGGGACCTTGTTGAAGCCTCCGAGCTGTAGCGTGATTGGATGTGTGGTGCGGCCGCAGACGAGGTCCGACATGAAGTTCGCCAATCGGTGCAGCCCGACAATTTTCACCACGGCGTCCTTGTTGATGTCCACAATCGGGAAGACGGAGCCAACCCCGAAGAGGTCGGGCACCACCAGGTAGCCGATGTGCAGCACGTGCGACTGCATGTTCTCACCGTGCAGCGCCAGCCGCCTCAGCAGGACAGTCTCCTCGGACACCTCCACGCCAAGGGCGGCCTCGGTGGCCTTGAGGGAAGCGAGGGAGTGGCCGATGGAGCAGATGCCACATATACGGGAGGTGATAGGCCGGAGATGGACGTACGACTTGCCACGCAGCATCGCCTCGAAGAACCTCGGGGCCTCGGTCACGTGCCACTGGACGTTCTCGACCTTCCCCTCCTTCGAGTTGAAGAAGATATCGCCGTGCCCCTCAACGCGAGTGAGGTGCTCGACGTGTATGTCGATATTCCCGGCCATCAGTATCCCTCCCTCTTGTAGTTGTAGAGGTTGAAGCGTTTCATCATCTGGTCCATCGTCACGCCGTAGTGCCTCAGCACGTCTTTCATGGCGTTCACACGGAGGTCCTCAAGGAAGCCCCTGCACCCATCACACCCTTCACCATTCGTGGGGCAGATGGCGTCGCAGCCCGCCCTGGTTATCGGACCAAGGCAGAACTGGCCCATCTCAAACACGCAGACGTTCTCGTTCTTCTTGCACTCAACGCACACGGGATAGGTGGGAAGCTTCGGCTTCCTGCCAACAGCAAGCCCCGTGACAACCCTGGAGAACTCGTTCTTGTTGATGGGGCATCCGGGGATGTACGCGTCAACAGCCACGACCTCGTCGATAGCCCGGGTTGGCAGCGCGTCGAAATAGGGATTGCCGTCGAGGTCGGCGTTGCCGTACACCTCGGCCTTGACGTCATCCACGGACCACTTGTTCCGCAGCTTGTTCACGCCGCCGATGCAGGCACACGCGCCGAGCGCAACGAGTATCCGCGCGTTGTGCCGAATCTTCTTCAGCCGTTCCTCGTCCATCGGCCGCATGATGGAGCCTTCGATGATGGCGATGTCGTAGTTGTCCGAATGTTCCTTCATGGCCTCACGGAACGAGACGACCTCAACGATGTCCACAAGGTCGAGGACCTTCTCCTCGAGGTTCACTACCTGGAGCTGGCATCCCTCACATGACGAGAAATCGAAGAAAGCTACTTTCGGTTTCATCAGAACGCCTCCGGTAGATCTTTGATGTCGGCATAGTTGAAGACCGGCCCCTCCAGGCAGACATAGACGCCGTTGATCTGGCAGTGCCCGCACTTGCCAACGCCGCACTTCATCCGGCGCTCCAGTGAGACGATGATGTTCTCATCCGGGAGGTTCTTCTGCTTGAGCTCTCGGATGACGTACTTGTACATGACCGGCGGGCCGACCACGATGGCCATGGTCGTATCAGGATCGATGTCGACTTCCGGAATGAGTGTGGTGATGACCCCGATGTTCCCACCCCACGAGTCGTCATCCATGCACTCGTCTACCGTGGCCTTGAACTCCACGCCCTCCATGCAGCCCCAGCAGTCGATGTCGTTCTTGAACAGCAGGGCCGAGGGGTCTTTGCAGCCATACAGGACGGTAATCCTCTTGAAATCCGACCGGTGCTCCAGGGAGTAGTTGATGAGCGACCTCAGTGGCGCCAGGCCGAATCCGCCCCCGATGTAGAGCAGGTTTCTTCCCTTCAGCGCCTCGATGTTGAAACCGTTGCCGAGCGGGCCCCTGATGCCGACCTTGTCCCCGACGTTCAACGTATCGAGCTTGGACGTCACATCGCCTATCTTCCTGACCAGCAACTCGAACTCCGGCTCGGGCCCGGGCGACGACGCTATCGATATGGGCGCCTCCCCTATTCCGAAGATGGACAGCTCAACAAACTGGCCGGGCTTGTGCCCGAGCGCCTCTCCCGAATCGAGCCTGATCTTGTAGAGGGTGTCGATATCGGTCATCTGTTCCTTGTGTGTTATGTCAGCCGCCTTGGGGACCAGCAGTTGCTGCTTCACGCCATGGACCTTGACCTCGGGTATGGGCAGCCTCTTCGGGTCGTCCATCGAAGACGACGCAAGGACGTTCATGACGTCGAGGGGATCTGCGATGTCCGCCAGGCACTGCGTCGAGCACCGGCCGCAGCCGACACAGGCAACGAACCCGTAGCGCATCGGGAGGTACATGCCCTTCCTGTAGTACCGGTGCCTGTACCGGTTGGTGGGCGTCTCCCTGAATATCTCTCCGCTACCCACGAGCGTGAACTCCTTGAGCAAACACCCGTCCCATGTCCGCGTCCTCTTCCCTCGCTCGAGGTCCAGCTCAACCTCGTCGGAGACGTCGTAACAGACGCAGGTTGGACAGACGAGAGTGCAAGTGCCGCAGGTGAGGCACTTCCTCGCGTTCTCCTCCCAGAGAGGGTGCTCGTAGTTCTCCCCGAGAATCTCAGACCACTTGTACTTGTCTACGTGGAGCTTCCGCTCGTAGCGGGAGGGCAGTTCCTCCCTGAGCTTCTCAACCCGCGCGATGTCTTCTGCGGACGACTCCCTGCTTTCAGCGTACTTCTCGAGCAGCTCCGTGCCCGCCGGAGTACCCTCCTGCACCACGTACCTGTCTCCGAGCGGAGTCACGAGAAGGTCGTACCCCGACTCGACAGTATGAGTACCCAGGCTTCCGCAAAACGCCTTCGGTGGTATGTTGAGGATGTCCGAGGCAATGATGAGCGTGTTCTGTCTGCGCTTCTCATAGTGCTCGTCCACATGCGTGCCGAGATACACCTCATCCATCATGTTGATGGCGACGAGATCGTAAGGATGCACCCCAACAAGCACCTTCTTCCGCTCGTCGTGCGCCGCAAGCACGTCGAACGGCTTGCTGATGTCGAAGAGAAGCAGGTCCTCGTTGGGTGGAAGCAGCTCCTTCTTCGGTGGGAGGATTGTGACGTCGTAGTCGAGCCTCAGTTCGCTCGCGTTCTCGAGCGGCGCGAACACGAACCTCCTGCCCTTCTCCTTCACGCCCACCACATCCAGGTCGGGTTCCTTGATAAGCCCGTCGATGAACGCCTTCCAGGCATCCGGGTCCAATGTCCTCATAGAGCCCTCCGTACAGAGATAGTGGGTGACCCAAGCCAGCACCCTTCTCTCAGGGCTCCTCAAGGACCCCGAGAGGTCCGGGTGAGAAGTGATAGCCGCGGAAGATAACACAGAGATTTCAGAACACAAAAAGCGAACGTACGGACTCGATGACACGATGCTGCCCGGTAGCAGCAATAATCCTATAGGAGTATGGTTGCCGGTGAGGTCAGCAAGGGCAGAGCTGACAGGGGCTCAGCACATCCCGGGGCACAGGGGAATGCGGCCCCAGTGTCCCCTGAGGCATCGCAAAACGAAAGGAGCAACACATGCAGGACTTCACGCTTGACCACGTGCATCTGAACAGCCAGACCCCTTTTGCGGCGGCACAATGGTTCGCCGACAACTTCGGCGCCGAAGTGATCAACCCCTGGACCGACGACAGCGGCATCGCGCACATCGTCGTCAACCTCAAGGGAGCCAACATCTTCGTCAAGGGTCCTGCGGCCAACGCGGCGCCCGAGTCCAACAAGCCGAGCACCTATGGCATTGAGCACCTTGCCATTCACACCAACGGTATCGAAGCAGCGGTTTCGGACCTCAAGGCCAACGGCGTTAAGTTCGACCTGGACGTCAGCCCTACCCTGCTGCCGAACATCCGCCACGCGTTTCTGCGCGGGCCCGACAACATGCTCATCGAGCTGATTGAGCGCAAGTAGGACCAGGCCAAGTCACGGGGGCCAACACTGATTGGCCCCCATGTTGTTCTGCGCAGTGCTACTTCGAATGTCGCCCGAGCCACTCCAGAATGGTCTTGAGGCTCTCTGGGTCGAGAGATGATTCGGGAGTGTTGTATGCTGACATCGCGTTGGCGGCCGTCAGTTCCTCCCGCGGCCTGGGCTCGTGTTTCAGCACGTGGTTGGCGTTCTCCGGGTAGAATAATGTCACGTTCTCCTTGCCGTGCGCAGCCTCCTCCAATGGCGTACCGTCCAGCGACCAGTCCACCTGGATATCCTTCCTGCCAATCACTACCAGCACGGGTTCGCTCATCCTGCCGATGTAGTCCGCGGCCCTGAACGACCAGAACTCCCGGGTAAACGGCTGATTGATGGGTGCGCTGAGGGCAGCTACAAGGTTGTTGAAGCCCTCGGGCAATTCCGGGTCCGGAACGAACGGCTCCCCATTCTCAAACTTGTGAATCAACGAGTGGTAGCGCGCGATAAGGTCATCGGCGTTGGGCATGGCTGCCAACTGTGTTTCCACCTGGTAGTTGGTCACCTCGCTGAGAGCCCGTCCCGGTGCCCCCGTGAGGACCATACCGAAGAACGGGACCACTCCTGCGTGCGCCTGGTAGTAGAGGGCGTGTATCGCACCCTCACTGCTCGTCAGCGCAAAGAGGCGATTCGAGTCCACATCCGCTCGACACGCAAGGTGTGACACAGCGCCCTGTAGTTCATCGAAATGACTTTCAAGGCTGACCTGGCCGGCCATGTGTTGCAGGTTCTCCTGCGCACGCGGACCGGAAGCCCGCTTGTCGTAGCGCATGGTGACATAGCCGGCCTCGGCCAGCGCCTCCGCGATGAGACGCCCGCTACCGTTCGTACCGGGTAGAATAGGTGACTCCCAATTCCTGTCGGTCGGGCCTGAGCCCGCCACCAGGACTATGCCGGGGTACTTCCCCGGTCCGTCGGGCGCCGCCACAGTGGCGTCAACAGTTGTCTGCCCGAGTGCCCACGAGATGTCTTCAGATTTCAACGATTCTGTCCCTTTCTCCTGTCTATAGTGATACGATGTCTGCTACTGACGTACGGTGCTCTAGCCCAGCTTCTCGATGCACAGCCCGCTGACCTTCTTCGCCAGCGCCATGATGGTGAGTATTGGCGGATTGCCCATCGAGCGGGGCAGCAGTGTGGCATCGGCAACGTACAGGTTATCCGGCAGATGCCGGTGGTGAAGTGTCTCAGCCTCGTTCCCGGTGAGAGGCAGCATGCCTCCGGGGTGTCCGGCATTCAACGTTCCCAGGAAGAAATCCTCATCCTTCCTGCCCAGCTTTCGAAGGATATCCTTGCACAGGCCGACCGCCTCGTCGAGATGGGCACGGTCAGCATCCTGCAACGGCTTGCGCACGGCCCCCGGGGTCACGCTACCCACGCTGGTATCAGCAAGCTTGATCATCAGGGTGAAGATGTCGCCGGCGGGATATCTCCAGGCCTTGTTGAAGAAGAAGCTGAGCCAATCGAAATAGGGCGAGACCATATAGTGCTCCCGCTGGAAGAGGAAGGGCATGGACAACTCGTGGTCCTGTCGCGCACCTTGCCAGGGAGCTGCGACGCAGAACACAGGATCGACGAAGAGGGCCCCAGTGCATTCGATGCCCGACTGCTGAAGTATGATTGGCGTGCCGAGACCTCCGGCCGCCAGCACAACAAGGTCGGCGCCGTAGAACCTGCCGCGCCCGCTACCGCCAACAGTGACACCAGTAGCGCGGCCATTCTCGATGACGACCTCCCGCACGTGCTGTCCCGAGACCAGTTCAGCGCCCCCGGCGACCGCCTCGTCCAGGAACTCCCGGCTGTCCCACTTGGCGCCTGAGGGGCACCCCAGGATGCACCTGCCGCAATCCTTGCACTGCTCGCGCCGTATCATCTTCGGCGTCGGCTTCGGGTCCAGTCCCATTTCCCGGCAGACCTCGAACGCCTGCCGAGTCGGCTCGTGCCACCTCGACCGGTGATCGATGTGGATGGGCAGCTCGCGCTCCAGTGCGACGAACTCCGCCTCTAAATCGATACCGATTGCTCTCAGGTCCTGGTCCTGCCTGAGCACGCTTCCCGTGCTCAGGGTGGTGCTGCCCCCGTGGCATAGCCCCCGCGCAAGCACCATACCGTCTCCGCTCAAGGCGATCTTCATCGAAGGGAAGAGCCATTCGATGCGTTTCTCACTCGAGAACAGGCCGGGGCTCTTCTTGAGCTTCTCGAACATGCTGAGGCTTCCGGCAACAGGGCGGAACCTGTTTCCAGCCTCAAGCACAATTACCTGGAACGCGCCCTGCAACTCCCGCGCAGCGGTGGCGCCTCCGGCGCCGCTCCCGACAACGATGGCCTTCTTCACAATGCTCTCCCTGCTGCGTCGAGACGGGCGCGGCAGCACTCGTGTCCTTCGGTGATGCGCTGCGAGAACGTGAGTGAGCCTCCGTCTGCAAGTCCGACAAGCAGTCCTTCATCGAGAGACGAAATGACCCCGCAGACGGGAGCCGAGTAGTAGTCGCTGAAGAAGCAGCGCCGAATCGTGATATCTCCGTCAGGCTCACCGTGAAAATCGATGCCAAGCATCCTGTAGACGAGCGCGGCCATCTTCATGACGTCCGAGTCGCCGAGCCGGAACTGTCTCCTGAAATCCTGTCCGATGCCCAGTGAGCGTTCAAACAGCCGGGACTGCACCTCACCTACGTTGCCACTCTCGATGGCCTTTCCGGCCTGTTCACTGGTGAACCGCGCGTACGCCGACAGACACTCATCGCAGGAGAGTCCCTTCGTGAACGGCGGCACCGTCTGGAATGCGTCGGCGGTTGCATTGAACAGCACCTCAAGCTTCCGCCTGCGGATGGGCTCGGGGACATGGACGCTCGCGAGGGACAGGAGGAAGCTCACTATGCCTGCCTCATCCTCAGGTACAGCAGCAGGACAACGACACCGATGAGCCCGTCGACTGCGAAGTTGGCGACATAGATGAGATAGCGCGCATGCAGAAGGAACAGGGCCAGCGACAGGAGGGACGATGCCAGCTTGGCGTGCGCCAGGAGCATCGGGAAGCTGCGGTTCTCCGGGTGCCGGAACATCATGAACGCGAGCACCGTGACCACGTACATGTAGCCTACCGCCAGGATTAGGTAGAAGTCCCAGCCATTGTACGGCGCCTGTGGCAGGCCGAACGACGGTAAGAATCCATTGAAGAACCCTATCGCCGCATCGGGATCCACGAGGAAAAGGACACCCGTTGATGCAAACGCCAGCATGAGTAGTAGACTCAGCATTCTGTACGTGCTCATCTCCGCTCCTTGGCGACTTGGCTCTCTACCCCATCCGTGACCCGTGGTGCAGGGCATTGAACCGCGACAGGCCACCGAACTGTACGTCCTCGAGCATCCGAAGAGACTGCTCTCTACCCAGCGTCCCGTCGCCTGTCGAGTGCTTCTGCACCAGCCGGTAGTTCTTATTGATGAAGCAGGTGTCTTCAGTGGGAAAGTGCGACCTCATCTCCGCGACAATGTCCGGGAGCGCCGTGCCCTGAACGTTGCCGAAGTTCATCGGCGTGAAGACACACGGACTCACATCCCCGAAGGCGTCCACGTAGACCATCTTGTTGCCCGCGTTGCAGCCGAAGCACTCCCTGCCCTCGAAATGCCCCAGGTAGTTCACTGTCATTCCGCCGTCCGCGTTGTATCGGTCCTGCAGTTTCACCAGTTTCAGGCGCTGGTCTTCCGTGATGACCAGGTCTTCGTGCCAGAACGCCTCCAGAGAGGGTTTCACCTCGCTCAACCACGCCTCATGGACGCCAAGTCCATCGATGAAAGCCAGGTACTGCTCCACCTGGTCGTTCTCAATCATCTGCCGGGACAGCACGGCAGACACGCACACATGAATTCCGCCGGCCCTCTCAAACATATCGATGGCCCTGAGCGCATCCCGGAAGGCTCCCTCGTAGCGTCGGCCTCGATCATGCTGCTCTTCCTCCCAGTGGTCCAGGCTGATGCAGACAGAGAAGAGCCCGGCCTGCTGCAATTGGAGCGCCCTCTCCGGAGTGAGGGTGCAACCTGTCGTGAAGAGCTTGACCGCACAGTCATCGCTGAGGCTCTCCACGATATGAACAATATCCTTGTTCAGCAGAGGCTCACCACCCGTCAGTCCCAGCCAGACCATACCCATGTCCTTGAGCTGATGAGCGGTTCTGAGGATGGTCTCGGTATCCATAGGAGTGCCCGTTCGGGTGCGGTTATAGCAGTACTCACAACGCTGCGGACACGCATTAGTAATGCCTATCTGGGCATGTGAGGGACCGGGCGTTCCACCAAGCAGGTGTTCCCTGACAAATCGCGTGTAGGCCCGACTGTTCAGAGGCGGCAGATGTGAGTGCAGTATGAGGTTCTGGCCCACCTCTCGCACGCGGAACTTACCCATGTAGCCGGACAGGAAGTTCAGAATGGACGGTCTTACCCGGAGCATGTGGGGATTTGCAGCAACCACTCGCCCCACGGGCAGCATATTGGCCAGGCTGTTTGTAATACTCATACGCACCACCCCTGTTCACGTCGTGACGCAACGATGCAGGCAGCAAGTCTGCGGGAAGCACGGCCCGGACTTGACCACAGACGTCCGATCAGCCGACGGAGGACCTGAGCGTCCTGCCCCATTCGACGGCGCGCTCCATCTCGCCGTCCTTCAGAGGGCCTTCCCTGTCGACAACGTAGAACGCCTCAGGAGGAGCAACAAGAGTTCCACTCTTCCGTTGCAGTGATTTCGCCAGTCTATCGGCGGCATAGCCGAAGATTCTGGCAAACTTGCCCGACATTCGCGTATCGAATGCGGCAACCCTGACTGTCCCCGATACGCCCTTGACGAGGTTCTGCACCGGTCTGGTGGGCCGGCCTGCCTGGGTTGGCGAGCCAACGACCAGAAGGTCGATACCCTCCATGTCCGACGCGCTCACTTCTGTCGCGCGACGCACGGTGACGTCACCTTCGATGCCGCGGCCAATAGCCCTGGCAATCCGTTCGGTATTGCCGAACGCCGAGTCATATACAACGAGAGCCTTCATCATGCACGTCCCTGCGGCGCACCACGGCGCCCGACGTTCCACGCAGACTACTCTAGTATACGACCACTTTCTTTCGCGTGGTGTGCCTATCGGCCCTTGCGATACGAACGAACAAAAGGAAACACCCCGTATCTATCCCACGAAACGCCTGGCTATGCCTTTTCCAGCTTGCCACGTATGACATTCGCCAGGTCATGCAACAGGTCCATTGCCGGGCTGAACGGCGGAGCGTACGCAAGGTCAAGGTGGGACATGTCCTCGACCGTCTGGCCGGAACTGATGGCTGTGACAAGCACGTCGGTACGCTTTGATACGTCGCCGACACCGACGAGTTGTGCGCCAAGGACCTTCCCCGTTGCGGCATCGGCAACAAGCTTGACGGTGCTCTCGAGTGCTCCCGGATAGTAGCCGGCACGGTCGCGCCCCTTGCCTGAGGCAACGACGGGTTGGAAACCGGCCTTGCGCGCCTCGTCCTCGCTGATACCAACCTTGCCGACACTGAGGTCGAACACCTTGGCAACAGCGGTGCCAACAACTCCGGGGAACGTGTCGCTTCCACCCGTGACGTTTGTGCCGATAATGCGGCCGTGCTTGTTGGCCGTTGAACCCATCGGGACAAAGACCTTCTTCCCCGATACCCTGTGCACGTTCTCCACGCAGTCGCCACCCGCATAGATGTCAGTGTCGCTTGTCTGCAGGAACTCGTTGACCGTGATACCACCGAGGTGCCCGACCTCAAGTCCCGCGTCACGCGCCAGGTCACTATTCGGACGGAATCCCAGGGCAAGCAGTACGACATCCGCCTCAATGGTGCTCTTCTCGGTGACGACCTTCACCACTTTCCCCTGTTCGTCACCCTCCAGCCGTACAACACGCTGGCCGGTGTACAGGTGCACACCCTTGTCCTCCAATTCCTTCTCCACGGCGGCGGACATGTCCTCGTCCAGCAGTCCGGGAAGCACATGGTCCAGCGCCTCGACAACACTCACGTCGAGTCCCCTGTCCGTGAATGCCTCCGCGGCCTCCATGCCGATGAGCCCTCCTCCAACCACAACCGCCTTCTTTGCACTGGGAACTGCCAGCGCCGCGATTATCCTATTGGCATCGGCAATCTTGGTGAGGGTGAAGACGCCCTCAAGGTCCTTCCCCTCAAGCGAAGCTGGAACGAACGGAACCGCGCCGGTGGCAATGACCAGCTTGTCGTAGGGCAGGCTCGATGTCGCACCGGTATTCACGTCGACAAGCTCCACCTTGCGAGCCTGCCGGTCTATCCTGGTCGCCCTCGTCCAGCCGAGCACATCGACGTTGGAGCCCTCCTTGAACTGCTGCTGAGTCCTGATGAGCAGAGCCTTCTCGGTCTCGATACGCCCGCCCACGTAGTAGGGCAGGCCGCACGTGCCTTCAGAGACAGTCGAACCCTGCTCCACCATTGTGATGCGCGCCTTCGGGTCGCGCCTGCGGGCCCTCGCTGCGGTCTTCGGGCCGCACGCCATCCCGCCGATAATGACTATGTTCTTCTCAGCATCCATCAATCGCACCTCTCCTGAGTGGCTTGCGTCGCGCGGTTTCGTGTCAGGAGACACGTCTTCGCGTCTATTGGGCAGTGAGTATCGCGACCTCTTTCAAGTCTGTCAAACGAGTCGCGTCAGCTTCCGACACGGGACCAAGTCCCGCGACAGCACCATTGCTTGACATCAAGTAAGGAAAAGCCAAGAATGGAACACAGTCCGGGGTACGTGCGGTTGAAGGTTGGGCTGTTCGGACTCCCTTCTGCAAGCGGCGCCTGTCGATGCATCTCTGACCCACGCCATCAGTCAGACGCCCTTCTCCCTCATCGCGTTCCCCCACAACGCAACGTGATACCTGCAGGACCCGTACACCGACCGGCACGCTATCTGTGGTGAACCGTCGACCTATCAACTGAGGAGGTTGGCATATGAGCGAGGAAGAACCCAGGAGGACCCGTCCGGAAGACGAGAAGAAGGCTGAGGATTCCCGGAAGGTCAAACCCGACGACCTTGCACACTACTCGAAATACACGTCGAGGGACTTGAAAGCCAAGAGGGCCAGGCTCTCCAGGATGCTGGAAGAACTGGACGAGCAGGACTAGGAGGAACACACCGTGTCTGCACAGGGAAAGAAAGCCCGCCTTGAAGAGGCCATCAGCATCTATGAGGAGAGCGTAGTACTGAAGATCGGGCTTCTGCGCAGGGCCTGTATCTGGGGACTGTTTTTCCAGGTTGGAGTGCCCGTCTTCGCAGCACTCCTTGTCTGGAGATTCTCAGACGTTGCCGCAGCCATCGGCGTGGCGGGGGTCGGCACTGTCAACGTACTCGAGCGGTTCGGCTCCGGGGGCGCAGTGCCTACACTCATCAAGGATTGCCGGGAGGGCACGTACATGTTCCGGCTATCCGTGAAAACGCTGAGGATCTGGATAACCCAGTGTTCCGAGACTGATGATGCCTGTCTCGAAAGCGTGAAGACCGAGCTGCGGAAGTACAACGACGCACTGGACCTGCAACCGGAGGCCTGACGAGCCGACGTTTCGGAGACTCCGCTCCGCACGAGGGGCTACAATTGCGGGCGACACCCATCGCGGAGAGGAGCCGCAGTCCGGCATACCATGGAGATTGCCCCCGGGATACATCTTGTCGATAGATTGAAAGGCAGCAACGTCTACCTTCTCGTGGACGACCGGCTGGCACTGGTCGACACCGGGATGCCTGGCAACACGCAGGTCATTCTTGACTACGTCAGGACACTGGGAAGAACGCCGGAGGAACTGACGCACGTCGTCATCACACACGGTCACCTGGACCATGCCGGAAGCGCCGCCGAGTTGCGACGCCTGACGGGGGCGAAGGTCGTTGCCCACCGTGCCGAGACGGCCCGGAGGAGCGACGGCGCATCAGTCCTGAAGGTGGACTACAGCAAGACCAAACCACTGATCCGCGCACTGTCCCACCTCGTCAGATTCCGCCCCTGCGTCATAGATGTGCCGGTCGACGACGGCGACGCCCTACCCTACCTGGGCGGCTTGCGGCTAGTGCACACGCCTGGACACACTCGCGGGAGCATGTGCCCGTACCTGGAACGGCGCGGAGTCCTGTTCGTCGGCGACACCATCATCAACAACAAGGACAGGCTCAGCAGACCCCTGCCCCTCGGCTCGGATACGAGCGAGTCGGAGGAGTCGCTGCTCAAGTTGTCGCAACTAGACTTCGAGACCTGCTGCTTCGGGCACGGACCTACCATCACAGCCTGGGCCAGGGAGATGGTGGCATACTTCGTTGCCAACCATCCGACCAGCCCACTGTGGTTTCGCATGTTGAGGCGTCGCCACGACCTCGCGCGCTTCTCCGCACGCTTCTGGAAGAAATGAGCATAGCGTCAGAGCGCGCAATCAAACCGGGTCTCTGTCTGCACTGCGCCAACATCGACAATTGACACGCTAGTCACCGCGTGCAAGCATGCCCCTAGACCTCACGGGGCTCCCGTCGCGACTGCGAGGCCGAGAGCGGCTCAAGGCATAGCCGAATGAATGGGTTGAAGGAGATCAACAGACCCTTTCTTGTCGGCCTGTTCGTGGCAGTTCTGCTCCTCGCATGTGGTTGCAGCGACACGCTCGCCCCAAGCGCATTGGGCAACATACGCGTAGAGCCAGAGACCGGCAAGTGTCTACGCACATGGGAAGGTGCAGGTACCTACGAGTTGGGCTACATAGGCGAGCCATCGAACATCAACCTGATGGACATACAGTTAAGAATCCAGCCTTGCGAACGGGAATACCACACACACTGGGTAGACCATGACATCGACCTGGAGGTCGGCGATGAATGCCTGATCGTCAGCGGACATGTCGAGAGCAATGAGGCACGCGAGTCAGAAGTTGGCATGTTCGCTGTGGGGTACGATGAGAACGGCAAGATAGTGGCCGAAACGCTCGACAGCGGACGTGTTGCCAATTGCATCGAATTCGACATGGAGCCCGGCCACACGCGTGGGTTTCTGCTGCATATGAACCCTTCAAACAAGATACAGACGATACAAGTCTATGGAGCGAGTTACATAGAGGAAGCGTTCGAGCCCAGCACTCCCGTGCCCGAGTCCGAGATGACGCGCATCACCTTTTCCCGCGATTGGCTACTTGAGAACGACCATAGTGCCGGAGAGGGAACCGTCACCATCACCTTCCCCGCATCCTGGTTGGAGGAACCGCCCGTGATTCCCGAGAGGCAGGAGACCATTGAGCTTGTCGTGCCGACCCGTCTGCTCATGGACCACAACATGAGCGACAACCCGGATGAAATCGCCGTGACGTTCCCAGCCTACTACTTCGCTGGACTCGAAAATCCTATCGACCGTCAATGGCAATGAATCGATGGGGAGGTGGGGCCCACCCAGCATTTGCGTCGTACTGCCATCCAGCCTCATTTCCTTGCGGCTCACTCTAGCGCGCCAGCATCTGCGGCGGGTATAGTTTGCGACGACACGGGTAGCAGGCCCGATTCCTGCTCGAACGGAAGGGGGACCTCAGATGCCAACAATCGACTCCAAGACCGGGACTCCGCGCGCCACATACACCGTTGAGGAACTCAAGAAGAAGGCCAACCTCATGCGTGGCTACACGCTCGTCTCCCTTGCTGCCGCAGGCTCGGGGCATCCGGGAGGCTCGCTGTCGATGATGGACATCGCTGCGGCGCTGTATCTCGACGAGGCAAGGCACGACCCAAAAGACCCGTTCTGGGCAGACCGCGACCGTGTGTTCTGGTCGGCGGGCCACAAGGCGCCC
>Ga0272443_10000971_pt1 | contig 46228 bp, 37 predicted proteins | sample SSMAcet12_FD_193581 | JGI IMG/M metagenome (GOLD analysis project Ga0272443, IMG submission 193581) | Marine sediment archaeal communities from Little Sippewissett salt marsh, Falmouth, MA, United States - SSM-Acet-12 | ecosystem: Environmental > Aquatic > Marine > Wetlands > Sediment ...
CTCGTCGTCTCCGCCTTGCCGCCTTGCTTTTCAGCAAATTCCTCCTCTTATGTCTCCTGTTGAACAAAGCAAAAACAAAGAAGATGAACAGGTGATAAGGGGTTGAATTTATCTGCAAATGCCTCCCCTTATTTACCCCTGTTGAAACAAATAAAAACAAAGAGAAGGATGAACAGGTGATAAGAGGTTGAATTTATCAGAATAGCTGCGTTGGCTGCGTTGTCGACTTTCTCGGCGTATAGGCATACGCCTCGTCGTCTCCGCCTTGCCGCCTTGCTTTTCAGCAAATTCCTCCTCTTATGTCTCCTGTTGAACAAAGCAAAAACAAAGAAGATGAACAGGTGATAAGAGGTTGAATTTATCTGCAAATGCCTCTCCTTATTTACCTTTTGGCGGAAGGAAAGAAGAGATGCCATGAAAGCGCTTTACATACATATCCCGTTTTGCGTGAAAAAGTGCAGTTACTGTGATTTTGTTTCTTACCCCGGGTGTGGCGAGGAAACCGTTGAAAGGTATGTAAAAGCCCTGTGTGATGAAATCCTCTTTCGCAGAAGGGCCTTAGCCGAAGGTGTTTCCACGGCATATTTCGGCGGAGGGACTCCCAGCTTGCTTGCTCCCCGGCAGATGGAACGGATATTTTCTGGAATTAAAGAGGCATGTCCAGATTTTCCCGGCGATATCGAGATTACCGTCGAGGTCAATCCCGCCACTGCGGGCAGAGATAAATTGAGAGCCTTCAAGGATTTGGGGTTTAACCGCATTTCCCTCGGGATACAGACTTTTGATGACAGGCTTCTTTCACTTCTCGGCCGCATACACTCTTCGAGGCAGGCTTTAGAAACTTATGACGCATGCAGGGCAGCAGGTTTTGACAATGTAAACATCGACCTTATGTTTGCTCTTCCCGGCCAGGAGTTAAAAGGTTGGCAGGTAGATTTGAAGAAGGCGGTTTCCCTTTCTCCTGAACACTTTTCCCTTTACAACCTCCAGGTTGAAGAAGGAACGCCGTTATGGGAGCGCAGGATGTCGGAAAAGGGAAGTTCTTCCGAAAAGCTAATCTTTCCCTCGGAGGAAGAAGATGCCGGGATGTACGTATTCGCTTCGGCATACATGGCATCCAGGGGATACCGAAGATACGAAATATCCAATTTTGCTTTAGAGGGAAAGGAATGCCTTCATAATACTGCTTACTGGGAAAATAAAAATTACATTGGGCTGGGGGTTGCCGCCCATTCACATGTTTGCGGGAGACGCCGGGCGAATACTTCTTCAATTGAAGACTACCTTGCTTCTCCGGGGAACGCAGTTATCGAGGAGACAGGGGGCACGCCCCTTTCTGTTCAGCAGGAGACGGTTTTTCTCGGGCTGCGCATGGAAAAAGGGGTGGAAAAGAAGTTTTTCCAGGGGTATGAAGCAGCGGTATCAACCCTGGCGAAGGAAGGATTGCTTGAAGAAAATGGCAGGAGGTACAGGCTGACAGAGAGGGGAGTTTTGCTTGCAAACAGGGTATTTGAACATTTTGTCTGAAGAGGAATACGGGGTAAAATTCTGAAATAAGGAGAAAAAAACAACAGGAAACGGAAGATTCCCCTTTCCTGGAAGAATTCCCGGAGAAAGGCCCTTTTTGACTAAAAGGGGGGTTGGGGGTAAACTATGTTGATTATGAAAGAAATAGAAAAGCAGTTCGGAATAATGAAAAGAAATACCGTGGAGGTTATAGAAGAATCGGAGCTGAAGGAAAAAATCGGGAAATCTCTTTCCACGAATACTCCATTGAGGATAAAATACGGGATTGACCCTACTGCTCCCGACATACATCTCGGGCATACCGTGCCCATAAAAAAGCTCAAGGAATTTCAGGACATGGGGCATAAGGTGCTTTTCCTAATAGGAGATTTTACCGCGAAGATTGGCGACCCTACGGGTAGAAACGAAACAAGGCCCATGCTCTCTTCCGGGCAGATAAAGTCAAACCTTTCAAGGTACCGGGAGCAGGCAGGCAGGATACTGGACCTTGATAAAACGGAATTTGTTTACAATTCGGACTGGCTTTCGGTTCTCAACCTTGAAGATATTATAAGGCTTACTTCCGTCTTTACCATAGCCCGCATACTTGAGAGAGATGATTTTTCAAAGAGGTACAAAGAAAATAAGCCCATATTCCTGCAGGAATTTCTTTATCCCCTGATGCAGGGTTACGATTCGGTTGAGCTAAAAGCCGATGTAGAGATAGGCGCCACCGAGCAGAAGTTCAACCTGCTTGCCGGCAGGACAATGCAGGAGGCAGCAGGACAATCGAAACAAATTGTGATTACCATGCCCATACTTGTAGGAACCGACGGCAAGATGAAGATGAGTAAGACGTATAATAACCACGTACCGATAGAAACCTCTCCGCAGGATATGTTCGGCAGGGTGATGTCAGTTACAGACGGGGCAATGGAGGAATATTATCGTCTTCTTACAGGAGTGGAAGAAAGGGTGTTTAAAAATTTGATTGGCGTAAATCCCAGGCAGGCAAAGGCAAAACTTGCGGCTGAGATAGTGAAAGATTATTTCGGAGAGAGAAAAGCCGAAGAAGCCGGCAGGGAGTTTGACAGAATTTTCAAGGAACGGCGTGCGCCTTCGGATATCAGGGAATTTGCCGTAAAGACGGATTTGCAGGATGCTCCTGGCGCAACGTTAATAGATATCATGTGCGTTTCGGGGCTTGCTTCTTCGAGGTCGGAAGCAAGAAGGCTGGTTTCACAGAAAGCTGTAAAGCTGGACGAGCGGGTACTGGAAGATGCTTCGGGAGTCCTTGAGTTTAAGGACGGCCAGGTACTCAAAGTGGGAAAGAGAAAATTTATCCGGCTCAAGTCAGCCTGATATTGTCCGGGGCTTGCAGGGAAGAAGAGGTGAATGAAATGGAAAAAATCAGGGAAGAGCTTACCTTTTACTCAAGGAAGCTGGTGGAAAAAGGACTTGTCGCGGGACCGGGCGGAAACATCAGCGCAAGACAAGGCCGACATGTTTTTCTTTCTCCCAGCGGTTTTTTCCTTGACGAAATAGAAGAAAAAGACTGGGTGAAGGTGGATGGCGGGACCGGCAAAATTTACGGCAGCCTGAGGCCTACCTGCGAGATTTCAATGCACCTGGGTATATACGCGGAGAGAGACGAGGTAAGGGCAGTTATACATACTCATCCGCCGGTTGCCCTGGGGCTGATATCTGCAGGCATAATGCTAAAGCCTTTATCCCCCGATTTTGTGGCACTTCTTGGCAGGGATATTCCCGTTATTGGCTACGTGCAGCCCGGAGGCTGCGAAATAAGGGAAAGGGTGGCGGAACACCTTAAAAACAGGAATGCGGTACTACTGAAGAACCACGGGGCCGTGTGTGCGGGGGAAACCTTGAAAGAAGCGTTTGCGAGGAGCTGGCTTCTGGAAGAAACGGCAAAGTCGGTACTTGCAGGCTCCATTGCAGGTAAATTGAGGTACCTCAGCACCGGGGAAATAGAGGCGCTTGAAAACATGGAAGCGGAAGATTACAGGAAAGCCCTTCTTAAAAAAAGGCAGGGTTGAGCGCCCGGGGTTTTTGCAGGTGTTTTTTCCGCCGGCCAGGGATAAGACTTTTACAGGCAGGAAAACTTCATGGGGGGAGGAGATTTAAATGGAAAGGGTAAACAAACAGGAGTGGGAAGCTGCGCTTGCATTCTTGAAGCCTACACAAAAAGAGCTTGAGCATGGGCTTAAGCTTCACGAAGAGTCGGTTGTTTTTGATTCTTACGCCCTCGGCATATACGCCCAGGGGTCGGAGGAATGGAGGATGAAATATGCGGCCTCCGTTCAGCAAAAAATTGACGAAGGCGCTTCTGCCCGCGAGATAGCCGATTTGAACGAAGAGATGGGGCAGGTTAAAAATATTGTCGACAGGCAGGCATGGAAAGACTACCGCGACATATTTGAAGCTTCGGGCGTTACCTGCATCTTTCAAAACGCGGGGCAGGAAAGCATGGACCCCTTGAGAATTCTGAGGAGAATAACGAGGCATACCCTGATTACGGATTTCAAGAAAGATTTTGTAGTCAAGGCGGCCTCTCCCGGGGATGTATTGAAAGCCAAGCAGGAGAAGAAGCACGCCCTCTATTTTTCCGCCAACGCGGTTCCCCTGGTCCAGCGGTGGGAGTCGGCGGAAGGAGAACTCGATTTTATACACCTGTTTTTCCAGCTCGGCATAAGGATGATGCACCTCACATACAACCGGAGCAACATGATAGGCTGCGGGTGCGGGGAAAGCGCAAATGCCGGGTTAAGCGATTTCGGAAGGGCCGTGGTAAAAGAGATGAACAGGACCGGATTAATAGTGGATGTTGCACACTCAGGCTGGCAGACGAGCAAAGAAGCTGCAGAGGTTTCAAGCATGCCCATGGTGGCAAGCCACTCCGGATGCGCGGCGTTAAACAACCACTACAGGTGCAAGCCGGACGATGTGATAAAAGCAATTGCCGACAGCGGCGGCTATATCGGAATCTGCTGTGTAGGGGCTTTCCTCGGAGGCGACTGCGGCATAAATGCGGTTATAGACCATATAGATTATGCTGCCAGGAAGTTTGGCGCCGCCCATGTCGCCATAGGCACCGACAAGAACTCAAAGATAGTGAGAGAACCTTCTGCCGGCTTCCGCATGCCCGATTACAAGAATGCCCCTAAAGGCAAAAGAGGGTGGACATTTCTCTGGCCCGAGCCTGTTGCTCCTGTTGACCGGCGGAAGGTGGACCTTGCACATTCGACACTCTCGTGGACAAACTGGCCGCTCTTTACCGTGGGACTTGTCCAGAGGGGATATTCTGACGATGACATACGGAAAATCATAGGGGGAAATGTTATGCGCGTTGCCGGGGATGTTCTCAGGGGCAGCGATTATGTCCCCGCAGAAGTAGATATTTAAGGCCGGTAAATGGAAAAGCAATCATGGAATATTAAAGACGGCCTGGAGCTCGACGTTTCGGGTTTTAAGGTAATGGGGATTCTCAATGTTACCCCGGACTCTTTCTATGACGGGAAGAGGCATGAAGATTTTGACATGGCCCTGTTGCGCGCCCGCCGGATGAAGGAAGAAGGAGCTGACATAATAGACGTGGGAGGAGAATCCACCCGGCCGGGCAGTCCCCGTATTCCTGTCAAGGAAGAGATAAACAGGGTAGTGCCCTTGATAAAAGCGCTTACTGCCGAAATTTCTATTCCCATTTCCTGCGATACATATAAAGCGGAGGTGGGGGCAAGGGCTATAGAGGCAGGAGCTTCTATCATCAACGACATTTCAGCTTTTTCCCTCGATGCAGAGCTTTTCGAGGTTGTGAGGGATTCAGGCTGCGGGTACGTTTTGATGCACATGCAGGGTACGCCCGGCGATATGCAGAAAAACCCTTTTTACAACGACGTTACAGCCGAGATTCTCGGGTTTTTCAGTGAGAAGCTGGCCTGGATGAAAGAAAAAGGCCTTGACCCGCAGAGGATTGTCATCGACCCCGGCATAGGTTTTGGCAAAAGGGTGGAAGACAACCTGGCGCTTATAAAGAACCTTGACAGGTTTCAATCCCCGGGCAGGCCGCTGCTCATAGGCGCATCGCGGAAATCTTTTATAGGTAAGCTCTTAAACGGACTGCCTGCCGAAGAGCGCCTTGAAGGTTCGCTAGTCTCTGCTGTAATCGCCTATATTAAAGGGGCAAGGATATTCAGGGTGCATGATGTTGCGGAAACAAGGAGGGCTTTGCAGGTTGCCGAAGCATTTTACGGTGATTCCAACACAGGGAAAGAAGGCTTACAGGAGAAGACATGAGAATACTCTGCCTGGATATTGGAGACAGGAAGATAGGAGTAGCTGTCAGCGATGAAGGTAAAAGTATAGCCAGGGGCCTTGGAAACATCATGAAAGACGGCAGTGAAGTGAAGAAAATATGCGTTCTTGCACAGGAGTATAAGGCGGAAAGCATTGTTTACGGATTGCCTCTCAGGATGGACGGTTCCATGAGCGCGCAGACGGAAAAATCCATAGCCTTTATTGCGAAATTGAAGGAAGTCCTTGTCCTTCCTTTTATCCCTTTTGACGAGCGGCTCAGTTCCAAACAGGCAGATACAATCCTGATAGAAGCGGACTTAAGCAGGAAAAAGAGAAAAAAACTGATAGACCGTTTGTCTGCGCAGATAATCCTTCAGAATTACCTTGACTCCGAAAAAGATTTTGACGAGGAAAGCCTTTAATCCCTGTTTTTCCATGCCGAAGCTACTTTTTTTGCAACCCTGGCGCCGACTTCCTTATCGAGGGGGGATGGTATGATGTATTCTGCAGACAACTTCTTTCCGGGGATGTAAGAAGCAATCGCCCTGCTTGCGGCAAGTTTCATTTCATCGGTAATCCTTTTTGCGCGGATATCGAATACGCCCCTGAATATACCGGGAAAGGCAAGAAGGTTATTTATCTGGTTGGCCATATCGCTCCTGCCCGTACCTACAACTGCCGCTCCCGCCTTCTTCGCCTTTTCAGGCATGATTTCCGGTACAGGGTTAGACATGGCAAGCACAATTGATTTGGCGTTCATGCTTTTTACCATGGATTCCGTCACCGTTCCGGGACCGGACACCCCGATAAAAACATCCGCTTCTTTCATTGCGTCGGCAAGGGTGCCCTTTTTTGAGGGGATAAGGTACCGGAGAACCTCTTCTTTCGCAAAATTCATATTCTCTTTCCTGTCCCTGCAGAGAATGCCCCTGGTGTCGCACAGAATCAATTTTCTCGCTCCCGCGTAATGGAGGAATCTGGCAATTGCTATGCCTGCGGCGCCTGCCCCGTTTATTACCGTAAGAGCCCCGGCGAGATTCTTTCCCACGATTTTAAGAGCGTTCAAAAGCGCTGCAAGCACAACTACTGCAGTACCGTGCTGGTCGTCGTGAAATACGGGTATGGACAGAGAGTCTATAAGCTGTTCTTCTATGAGGAAACACCTGGGAGCAGAGATATCTTCAAGGTTTATGCCTCCGAACCCCGGGGAGATGAGGGAAACGGTTTTAACTATGTCTGAAACCTCCTGGCTGGAGATGCATACGGGGAAAGCGTCTACTCCTCCGAATTCCTTGAAAAGAATGGCTTTCCCTTCCATGACGGGCAAGGCGGCTTCTGCCCCGATGTTCCCCAGGCCGAGAACCGCGCTGCCGTCGGTGACAACGGCCACGGTATTCCATTTTGACGTATAATCATAAACCAGCGATTTATCTGCATGGATTTTCCTGCAGGGTTCAGCTACACCTGGGGTGTAGGCGAGAGATAAATCGCCGGTATTCTTCAGGTCTACCTTCGACGCAATCTCTACCTTGCCTTTTGCCTTTTTGTGAAGGTTGAGGGATTCGGCGTATATATCCCGTTTCATTACAGTTCCCTTTATTATATCCCTGGCGGCAGCTTATTTGAACAGGGTGGTTCCCATGATAAACGATGCAAAGACAATGGCAACTATGGACATAAGCTTTATCAGAATATTTAATGACGGGCCGGCCGTATCCTTGAAGGGGTCTCCTACGGTGTCTCCGGTAACCGAAGCCTTATGGGCGTCGGTGCCCTTGCCTCCGAAATTGCCTTTTTCTATATATTTTTTGGCGTTATCCCAGGAAGCCCCTGCGTTTGCCATCATGATAGCTACCACGAACCCGCTTGTCAATGCCCCTATGAGCAGGCCCATCAGTCCCTCCATTCCGAGCAGGATGCCAACGGCGATGGGCAGGACTATTGTAATCACCGAGGGGGCAAGTATCTCTTTCTGGGCGGATTTCGTGCAGATGTCAACCGCTCTGGCGTAGTCAGGTTTTGCTTTTCCTTCCATGAGCCCCTTTATTTCCCTGAACTGCTTTCGCACTTCCTCAACAATATCCTGGGCGGTTCTCCCTACTGCCCTCATGGCCATTGAAGAAAAGTACATGGGATACATCGCGCCGATAAAGATTCCTGCAAGAAGGCGTACGTTCATTATCGATAAATCTATTCTGCCTCCGAGAAGAATAATCTGTTCCCGGAAGGCCGCGATAAGTGCCAGCGTTGTCAGGGCGGCGGAACCTATGGCAAAGCCCTTGCCGGTTGCTGCTGTTGTGTTTCCAAGAGAGTCAAGGGCATCCGTTCTCTGGCGGACAAAAGGAGGCTGGTGGGACATCTCAGCGTTGCCCCCGGCGTTATCGGCCACGGGGCCGTAAGAATCGGTTGCAAGAGTTATGCCGAGGGTACTGAGAAGGCCTACCCCGGCAAGGCCTATGCCGTAAAGACCTATTACCGGATGGTGGAAGCCTCCCGCGAACATGTAAGCTCCTATGGTAGCAAGGACAATGGTTATTACCGGCGCCGCGGTGGAGGCCATGCCGGTTGCTATTCCTTCAATGATTACCGTGGCATGTCCTGTCAGGGAAGATTTTGCGACATTCTGTGTAGGCCTGTAACTGTCGGATGTGAAATATTCCGTGAAGAATCCTATTAACAGGCCTGCCGCCACTCCGCAGACCACTGAACCGAAAAGCCTTTTATATTCGGGCCCGAGGATTTTTATTATGGCAAAGTAAGAGGCAATGACAACAAGCACGGCTGCGCCGTAAATGCCTTTTCTCAAGGCGGCAAGGAGGTTGGCCTGGCTGGCTTCCTCTTTGACCCTGACAAGGAGCGAACCTATAATCGAAGCAAAGATGCCTATCGATGCTATGGCCAGGGGCAGAGAAATGCCTTTCCATCCCAGCCCTGCGGCAACGGCAAGAGCCATGGTTGCGAGTATTGAACCGGTATAAGACTCGTAGAGGTCCGCTCCCATTCCCGCTATGTCTCCCACGTTGTCGCCGACGTTATCAGCTATTACCGCAGGGTTCCTCGGGTCGTCTTCGGGTATTCCCGATTCCACCTTGCCCACAAGGTCTGCTCCCACGTCTGCACCCTTTGTGTAAATGCCACCACCGACCCTGGCAAACAAAGCCTGTGCGCTTGCTCCCATGCCGAAGCATATCATTGTTGAAGCGATATAATCGAGCCCGTAGCCCCGGGTTATGCTGAACCATTTCACGACGGAGTACCATACGCCGATGAATAAGAGCGCCAGGCCTACTACTATGAGCCCCATGACAAGTCCCGATGAAAAAGCCAGTTTCAGCGCGGAGTTGAGAGAGGTTTTTGCGGCAAAGGTTGTTCGTGCTGAAGAATTTGTTGCAATTGTCATTCCTATATAGCCGCTGAGGGCGGAAAAGAAGCCTCCCGTAATGAAAGCAAAGGGAACAAAAATATTCATGAATCCAAGCTTTGTCAGGATTAAAAGGAGTACAAAGACTATCGCGAAAAAGATGCCTACGCCCTTGTATTGCCTGCTCAGGTAAGCCCTGGCACCGACCCTGACAGCCTGGGCAATCTCTATCATCTCGGGTGTGCCCTCTTTTTTCCTGAGAATGTTTTTTGAAAGAAGCATTGTAAAAAGAACAGCAAAAAGAGCGCTTGCGATTGCAAAAACCTGAATACCCGTTCCTTCCATTTTCTTCTCCTTTACCCTTAACTCTTTGTGATAATCTTTTCAAGAGAAGGGTTAACCTTTATTTTCCTTTCTCTTTATGCTTCCATGCAAAAGGCAGGCTGTTTCACTCCCGTTTCTCGCCCTGCTGAACCTCTCCGGGGCCGAAAAACTGCGGCCATCTCCCCTTGAGATATTAACCGCCTTTTTACAGGAGTTTTTTAAGCCTGCGCGTTGTAAAGGGTCATTGCTTTTGCAGTGCTGCTGACAACTATTTCTTCACAGGCAGAAGCAGCCAGTTCAACGGCTTCTTCTACCAGCTTTTTTTCGCGGGGGGCAAAAGGAGAAAGCACATAATCTATATAAGTTTTATCGCCTGTTTCCCTGCCGATGCCTACCCTGATTCTGACAAAATCCCTGCTTCCCACTTCGTTGATGATGGAAATAATCCCGTTATGCCCTCCTGCACCCTTTTTACTGACAACCTTTATCTTTCCGACATCGATATCAAGGTCGTCGTGTATCACTATATAATCCTCGAGAGAGCCCCCAAACCTGTCAAAAATCTTTTTTACAGCCAGGCCGCTTTCGTTTATGAAGGTTTTGGGCTTGATAAAAACAGCCGGCTTGTCTTCCACGCAGGCTTCCCATCCGCGGAAATACCCTGTTTTTATGACATTGGAGGCCGTATGCTTTTTCCTGAGAGAGTCTATTACCCGGAACCCGACATTATGCCTGGTTGCGGCATACTTAAGGCCCGGATTCCCGAGCCCTATGATAATCTTCATTCTTTGCTCTGGTTTTCTTTCTCTTTCCTTCTTTCTTCTGCCTTCTGGTGGGATATAACCTCGGGTTCAGCTGTTTCTCCTTCCGCAGTTTCTGCAACTGCCTCTTCCTCTTCAGCTTCTTCCTCGGTTTCTTCCTCTACCACCTTGGGAGCCATGATTGAAATTATCATTTTTTCCGGGGGGTCTATTATCTCCACATCGTCGGCAAGCTTTATATCGCTGACAAGAAAAGTATCCCCTATTTCCATGGAGGAAACGTCTATTTCCGCCATATCCGGTATCCTGTCCGGCAGTGCCTGGACTTCAAGTTCCCTTAATTCATGTTCCATGATGCCGCCTTTTTCAAGGCCCGGCGCATCTCCCGCCAGATGGATGGGTATCTGCATCCTTATCGGCTTGTCCATCCTGATTCTGTAAAAATCGAGATGAAGGATATCTCCCTTGATAGGCTGAATCTGGATTTCCTTGATTACCGTCCTGATTTTTTCTTCGCCGCCGCCGCTTTTAAGTGCAAGCGAGGCCATAACATTGTGGGATTCAAGATGCCTAATTATCCTCTCTGTGCTTTTTCTTTCCAGCTTAATCTGGCAGGGTTCATGGCCCGCTCCGTAAAGCACTCCGGGGATAAAACCTTCCCCTCGTGTTTTCCTGGCAGCACCAGTGCCGCTTCCCTCTCTTGTTTCCGCTTTAAAAAGCAATTCTTCCATAGGGTAACACCTCCTGAAATTTTGGATTATTTAAAACCAAGTATTAAATTTACCATATTAAAAGAAAAAGAGCAAGTTTTAAGGATATTAATTTTTTGCCCAGATTTTTGCCCAGAAAAGTAAACCGTAAGGTTTTATCTGTCTTCTTTTTTCAGGAAAACTCCCGAGTATGCCTGAACCGATTTGCCCTGATAAAGGGTCAACATGCCGTTGACAATAACGCATTCAATCCCTTCCGGGTAACGGTGCGGGGTTTCAAAAGTCGAGGTATCCTTTATTGTGTCCCTGTCCCAGACAGCGATATCCGCCCGGGCGCCTTCCTTGATTATTCCCCGGTCTTTCAAGTTGAGCCTTCCGGCAGGCATGGAAGTCATTTTTTTTACAGCTTCCTCTACGGTGATTATTTTTTTATCCCTTGCATAGCGGCCGAGAACGCGGGGAAAAGTACCGTAAGAACGGGGATGCGGGTGTCCCTGGGACATTGCTATTTCCCAGCCGTCAGACCCGACTGACGTATCGCCATACCGGAGAATATATTCAACATCCTCCTCAGACATGCTGTGGGAGATGCACATCGATGAACCGTGCGAAGCGTCTGCCGAAACCATGTCCAGAACTGTTTCGGCAGCTTCGGGCAGAGAATCTTTCCTGCCGAAGGTTTTAGAGGCGTCGGCAAGTGTTTTCCCCGCCAGGGAAGGGTTTTGGGCGCAGGTGGCGAAAACAATCCGTGAAAGTTCTCCTCCGTAGAAATTTTCCAGCTTGTCGAGAACCTCTTCCCGTATCTTTTTCCTGTTGTTTTTGATGCGGTTTTTTATATCGTCAGGGCTTCCTTCCCCTACGTAAACAGGCAAAAGCAGCTGTATGGTACCGCAGCTTGCCGTGTAAGGATACTGGTCCAGCGTTATGTCTGTCCCTTTCTGGCGGGCTTCCTTTATCAACGATATCGTCTCCCTGCTTCTTCCCCTGTTCTTAACCCCGCATACCTTGTGGTGGGAAATGTGTACGGGGATTCCCGTTGCATTTCCTATATCCAGGACTTCTTTGACCGCGTCTGCAACCCGGTCGCCTTCATTTCTCATGTGAGACGCATAAAATCCCTTCGTTCCCTGTAAAACCTTTGTCAGTTCTATGACCTCCTCGGTTCCGGCATATGCACCGGGAACGTATGCCAGGCCGGTGGAGAGTCCAAAGGCCCCTCCGTCCAATTCTTCTTTAAGCAACTTCTTCATTTTTGCAAGTTCGCTTGCCGAAGGAGGCCGTTTATCCCTGTTCATTGCCCATGTTCTTATGGAGTTGTGGCCTGCAAGCATGGCAAAATTGGGCCCCATGACGATTTTATCCAGGTTGTCCGTAATCTGGCTAATCCTGCCGGCAAAGCCGCAGTTGCCGGTTACTATGGTTGTCACTCCCTGCTGGAGAAAATTCATGACAATGCCCTGCGAGACATGGTGCATGTGGGTTTTGGGAACCAGGCCGGGAAAAGCGTGGTTATGCAGGTCTATAAAGCCGGGGGAAAGAACCTTCCCTCCCGCGTCAATCTCCCTTTTTGCATCCCCTGTTACACGGGCGTCCACTTTTTCTATGTAGCCGTTTTTGATGGCCAGTTCTCCGCTGAAAGCTTTTCTTCCTGTTCCGTCAATAACCTGGGCATTCGTTATTTTCATGTCGTATTTCATTTAATATTTTTCTCCTTTTCGCAGGGTAAAGGCCTCTTTCATCCCGGGTCAGCCGCAAAGGGTACTCTGCGGCTTTCTTTTTTTATCGAAGATGGGCGCGGAAGAAGCAAAAAAGACATCCCCTTTGCCATCTATCGTTATTTCTATTTCGAAAGGGATGAACCCCTTTTCTTCTTGCCTCCCCGGAGTTTTTAACCTCCGGAGGCCTTTTACCGTTCCTTTGACTTTGTCCATTCCCGTTGTTTTATCTTCTCTTTCCCGATTGCTTTAACCGGACGCCGTTTTTCTCCTTCTGGTAAAACTCGGAGGTTTTCGTCATTTCTTTTATCCTGCCGATATTGCCTGCAAAATTCTCTGCTGTTTTTATGCAGGAAGGGCCTTTTATTCCCTTGACCATAACACGTACCTCCCCGCTTTCGGAGATGAGAATCTCCAGCTCTTCTCGCCCTTTCATATTTTTATCCCCACCGTCTTGCAACGAGTTTTATTGTTTTGTTGCCGATGTCCTTTTCTTCAACAACTGAGTACCCTTTGCTTGAAAGTTCTTCTTTTACCCTGTTGTACGCGTACCTCTGTTTTATCCTGTTGGCAATATCTTTATGCCGCTGGATTTGACTGCTGGAAGAAGCAGAAGAGATGACCCTGTACCCTCCGCCTTTCTGTTTCTGGAGGCCCATCCTGGTTCCGTAAGGTCCGGTTATCGCTATATCAACAAGTTCTGTGTTCCCTTCCTCGTCAACCATCTTGAAAAGTTTTTGCTCTTCTTTGCCCATTTCTTCGAGGAGGCTGTGTTGAAGCTTGAGTTCATTCAGCGTTCTCCTGAGAAGAACGAGGCTTTCTATTGTAAGCTCGATTCCGCACAAGGCACTCATGGGCTCCTCCCTTAAAGTTGAAGGTTTTTTAAAAGCCTTGTTTCAGGTTTCCCTTTCCGCCATCGCCAGCATTGCCATTCCCGAAATAATTACCAGAAAACCGGGGACAAAAAAGAAAAGGGCGACAGAAGGCTTTTTCAGGTGCATGAAAATCATTCCGCTAAAAGTTACGATTCCCCCTGCAGCAAGGATTATGTAGGCGGAGACTTTCTCCCTGTTCTTTTCCATGCTTTGAAGAACGGGTGTTCTCGTTTCAAATCTTTTAATCTGAAGGCCCTTCAGTATCTCTTCCGCATCCGACGTTGAAAGTTTCTCCTTTTTCATCCTGACCATGGCATCTTTTATATATCCCGGCAGGTACCGGTCGGTAGATTTATACTTCATCCCGTTTACCTCTATCTCTACCGGAGCGCCTTCCTTCAGAATATCCTCGTCGGTCCATACAAAGCGGTATCCGCACCACATGCACCTTTTCTGGTTTTTGTTCCCGACCTTGCTGCATTCCGGGCATTTTATCTCGTAAGGCTTCAGCCCGCTTTCTGTGTTTTCCGCAATATCGGGAAAAATCTCCCCGCAATAGATGCAGTAAAGGTTGCCTTTTCTGTTGTTCCTTTTACATGCCGGGCAGGGGAAATACTTTTTGCCGTCAGGAATATTTTTTTCTTCCCTGCCTTCTTCCTTCCCGAATTCCAGCCGCTCGAACCTGTCGCTCTCCTTACCCTTTTTTGTCACCCCGACAAGAACACTATCTTTTTCTATCCTGGAGAACCTGCCGTTTTTTGCCATTTTCCCCCCGCGGATGCCGGTCCCTTCTTCCTCCTGAAATCAGAATTCGAGCTTCCTCTCCCTTGAAGCCGGTTTTCCTGCATGTATGGTGGCCGGAATGGTCCGCGTTTCAGCCCACTGCCTTAAATCTCTTACGCTTTCACTCATCGTAAGGGCCAGCGGGATGCTTGCCTTTAAACTCCTGAGGATATCTTCCGTGTTTAAATCCCTGTTTTCTACGAATGCGTCGAAAAGGGCTGAAATGATACTCTGTTCTATCTCTGCTCCGCTGAAATTCTCTGATAAGCCCGCCATTGAAAGAACATCGAAGTTTTCAGGGTTCCTGTTGCGCTTTTTAATATGTATGTTGAAGATTTCTATTCTTTCGTCTTTTGAAGGAAGGTCTATAAAGAATATCTCGTCAAACCGCCCCTTTCTCAGGAGTTCTGGCGGCAGCAGGCGGATGTTGTTTGCCGTGGCTATCACGAAAACAGGCTTGGCTTTTTCCTGAAGCCATGTTATGAAGGTGCCGAAAACCCTGGCGCTTGTGCCCGCGTCCGAAAAGGACGAACTCTGGACTCCCGAAAGGGATTTTTCAATCTCGTCTATCCATAGTATGACCGGGGCGATAGATTCGGCCGTATTTATGGCCTTGCGCATGTTTTCTTCCGAGGAGCCGACAATGCCCGAGAAGACGCGTCCCACGTCGAACCTTAAAAGGGGCATCTGCCATAGATTCGATACGGCTTTTGCCGTCAGGGATTTGCCGCATCCCTGCACTCCTGCCAGAAGTATGCCTTTGGGTTCAGGCAGTCCGAAATCCTTTGCCTTGCGGGAAAAGGCAGCAGACCTTTTCTCAAGCCATTTTTTCAGGTTGTTTAGACCGCCCACGTTGGCGATTTTTTCTTCGGTATGGAAATAATCGAGTATTCCCGATTTTCGGATAATCTGTTTTTTTTCGGCAAGGACGCGTTCAATGTCCCTGCTGCCGAGGGCGTTGTCGGTGACCAGCGCGCGGGCAAAGGTGTTTTCGGCTTCATTGTACGTCAAGCCCAGAGCCGCATCCACAAGTTTCTCTTTTACCTCCCCGGGCATGTCTACGCTTATGCCGCCCCGCGTGGAGACAGTTTTAACGATTGAATCGAGCAGGTTGCCTATGACCCTGCGGTCGGGCAGGGGGAAATCCACGATTGCAATGTCTTTTTCCAGTTCGACCGGTACCGATAAGACAGGAGAAAGAAGAATGAGGGTTTCGTAAGTGCTTTTGAGGTTTTTCCCGAGGTCCCTGAGCTTGCGGACGACGGACGGGTCCGAAAGGTAAGGGTGGAAATCCTGCAGAAGGAAAATGGCGGGGCCTGTCTGTCTTTCTATGTACCCGAGGGCAGACAGGGGGTCCCTTGTGGATTCGTTAACCGTATTTTCCCCGTATTGGCACATGCCCGAGGTAACCGACCATGCAAAAAACTTCTTGTTCTGGCGTTTGCTCAGTTTGTCAAGATAAGAGGTAAAACGTTCTTCTTCATACGAGGAAACAAATATCAGCGGATAACGTGCACGGATGAGAATATCTATTTCTTTCTCGCAATTTTCCATATTTTTCTTTACGAAGGCAGGACCTTCGCGCAGGGTTAAGGGGTTGCTGTCTCCGGTTTTTTCATGTTTTCGAACATGTTCTTCAGCATGTCGGTTATATCCATGTGCTTTGCGTCGTCAGGGAATTTAACGTTGAAAATTTCATCGGGGACGCTGCCGGGCTTAAATTCGAGAAAATCAATCCACATGCCGGGCGCCTCTGCTTCGCCGTAAAATTCCATTTTTGAAGGGAGAAGAGAGTCGTAGTCTATCCAGAACAGAAGTTTCCCAAACATCTGCTGCGCGTTTACTCCTCCTACCGAGTTCATGCCGCCCAGCTTGTTGAGGTCCCTGAGAGTAATAAGATAAAATTTTCTTCCGTCCCTTGTCTTTTCTTCGATGTCCAGGTCGTCCTCTATTTTCTGCATGGCGGATATCGATGTAACGCCTCCCAGCATGGATGCCTGGTTTCGCTTCATCTGTTTCCTTATTTCTTCGGGCATCTCGGTTAAATCGGCCGTCATGACAGTATTCATCATCTTCTGGTACTGCACAAACTTTTTACCGTCCATAAGCATAACCTGTTTCATGGGGGCCTCCATTCCCGGGACCTGAGTTTCCATATCCATGCGCAGCTTTTCTCCCTTGTGCCAGAAACTCACCGGTATCTTCATGTTGTTGCCCATCATGGACATGTTTATTTCAATTTTGCCGCTTGCCTCTTCTATCTGGCCGTGCTTTTCTGCCAACCTTTTTAAAAAAGCTTTTTTATCTACAACTGCCTGCGCCTGCAAGACCGAAGGTATCAAGACAACTGCCAGCAGCCACATCCATAATTTTTTCACCATTTTCTCCTCCTTTTTTGAAATCGCGAAGTGTCAATCTTGACCTGAACACATGTTTTTTCTTCTATGTTATTCCTGGAAACATCTTTAAATGCATGCTTTTATATTACCCTATTTCCCTCCTGTTTTCAAAAAGATACAGAGGGAGGCGTTCCGCTTGCTTCCGCCGCCTGGAAGTATTCCTTTTCTGATTCGAAATTAAACAGGTTTACGAATACCATGGCAGGAAAACTTTTTGCGACAGAGTTATACAGGTTTACCGCCGAGTTATACCTTTTTCTCTCCACGGAAATCCTGTTTTCTGTTCCTGCCAGTTCGTCCTGAAGAGAGAGGAAGTTGTCGCTCGCCTTCAGCTGGGGGTAGTTTTCAACGACAAGAAGCAGCCTTCCGAGAGTTTCCGATACTGCATTTGCCGCGCCTTCCTTTTCCTCCATCGTCCTGGCTCCGGCCCAGCGGCTGCGGGCGTTGGTTATGTCTACAAAAAGCTCCTTTTCGTGCTTCGCATAGCCTTTGACCGTCTCTGCGAGGTTGGGTATAAGGTCGTTTCTTCTCTGGAGTACATTGTCAACCTGGGCCCAGGCTTCTTTGACCTGCTGGTCAAGCAGAACGAGCCTGTTGTATTGAAACCTGAATGTTTGATAAATAATGCCTGCCAGGATAATGGCCGCAACGGGCAGAATATACCATTTTTTCATGGGGCGTCTCCACTTTGTTAAGGGTGCATAACGGGCTTATCTGCAATGCGCACGAGTTTATCGAGATAATCGAGATGTTTCTCTGCCAGGTCTTCCAGAACGGCCCTTGCTATTTTAATTTTAGGGTACCGGAATAAGCTTTCCATCTTTTCGAGATATGCCGGCTGCTCAACCTCGCGCCCGAAGGACTCTTTCATGTTGCGAAGGAAAACTTTCAAAAAAGAGTAAGAATCTTCAAGAAGGGAAGAAATCTCCCTGTTGAATAAGAGGCCCTGCCGGAAAGCTGTATAATTCTGTTTCAGCTCCCTTTCAAGTTGCAGTCGCAAATCATTCTTATTTATGGCCACATTTTTTAATTCGGCGTCGTTTCCGTATAATATTATATGATGTTCCCTGATTTCTTTCCACTCGAGCGGGAATACGTCGGAGGAACTTTTTATAAAATCGGGGGAGAAAAAGAATGGCCTCAAGCCATTTTTTACCGCGTATTTTACCGCGGTTTTTTTCAGTTCGGAAATATCTTTCATAGTAAGGCCTCCGGCAATTACCAGGATATTGATATCCGATACGCCTTTCACGTAGCGGCCGTCTGCCGCGCTTCCATAGGCTGCAATGCTCACCAGCCTGCTTCCGAAAACACCTTCGACACTCTTAACAAAAGCCTTTGTTTTTTCCCGTATACCGTCCATTTTTACCGCCTTTTTTGTTTTTACCAGCCGCCGCTTGCCCCGCCTCCCCCGCTGCTTCCCCCGCCAAAACCTCCCCCGCTGCTTCCTCCGCTGCTGAAGCTGCCTCTTGAACCGGAATAGGACATGGCTTTTTTCATGTGCTTCGGCAGGTATTCTTTCCACCGGCTCTTATACTTTTTTTTAAGGCGCCACCTGATAACCGCAAAAATCACGGGGGCAAACATTCCCATGAAAAAAACGAGGAAGAAAGGTATGAATACCAGGAGGGCTGCCGTTTCCGGAGAATCAATCCCCTTTCCTGAAAAGAGAGAAATCGAACCGAAGAGGGCCAGGGCCGAAAGGAATATCAAGACGCCCGTCTTATGGAACAACCCGAAGGAAAAAAAGAGGAGGAAAGCGTTCCATATAAGGATAAAGAAAAATAATCCTTCTTTCCCGTTTTTGCCCGAAGGGGCCCGGGGCAGGGACGAAGGTTCCCCTTTGACAGCCCGGGCTATAGAGTCCACTCCAAGGGCAAGGCCTTTATGGTAGTTGCCTTCCCTGAAGGAGGGAGCGATTCTTTCCCTGATTATTCTCCCGCAAAGGCCGTCCGGCAGCACGGGTTCAAGCCCGTATCCGACTTCAATTCTTATGCGCCTCTCCTGCAAGCTTGCCAGTATCAAGACCCCGTTATTCTTATCTTTTTTCCCGATGCCCCAGCTGTTGAATAATTCGGCGGCGTATTCTTCCACGCTGTTTCCTTCAAGGGAATCTATAAGGAGAATGGCAATTTCTGCCGATGTTTCTTCTTCTATCGACTCCACCATGTTTTCCAGTTCCTCTTTTTCCCGGCTGCTGAGTATCCCGGCATAGTCGTTGACAAAGCCTGAGGGCTTGAGTGCGGGTATCTCCGCAAAAAGGCATGACAGGAATAAAAACAGCCCCCCTGAGCAAATAAATTTTTTTAATGTAAGCATTTTTTGATTTTCCGCCACTTCAGCCTTTTTTTAAACGTACCTTTAAACGTTTTCAAACAGATGAATTTCCCCGGGTTCAATAACGGTAATAATAACCCCTTGTCTGACATCAAAACCTTTTTCCCCGATAAGGCTCAGAGTTTTCTTGCCTTGTCCCACGCTAAAAGAAGCAGAAAGTTTTCCTGCTCCGAAATTGGCCGCAAGGAGATACTCCCTGCCGTTAAACCCTTCAACCATCACTGCCCTGATGCTGTCAGAAGCAGGTTCGGGATAAATCCTCCGGGCTTTTTTCCCCGAGGCATATTCCGATGTTTTTCCGGCGCCGGCTCCCGCCAGTATAACGCAGCCCATGTCAAACAGGGTTTCCCCTTTGTCTGCGGAAAACGGGCCTTTCCTGTAAGGGAAACATATTTCGTCCGCGCGCAATCCCGTTGAAACTGACAAGCTTTCGTATTGAGAGAGTTTCAAGCCAGCCTGCCTCCTGGGGGGGCGGCACAGAGAGAACCTGTCTGAACCGTACAGGCCGGCAAATCCCAGCCGGTTGTCAATATTTATCCATGGAGAGAGAAATTCGATGGTTCTCTCCTTGACGACATTTCCTCCCTTGACCTTCTTTACGCCTTTTAACGACCTGTATGTTCTGAGCGAACCGTTAAAGATATCGTTGGGAATATTGTAATTCAATCCTTTGAGCTCGTTAAGGTAAAAACGTCGGCAGGCAACGGCTTTTTCCATTACTATAACCGTGGCGTCATCGGGTAAAGCGGCAAAGACAATGATGTTTCTGCCGGTTATCTCGTCGGACTGCCCTTCCAAAAAGCCGTTTGAAAAAATCTCGGTTTCTCCAACAGTGCAGAAGCCGCCTTCAAAAACATATTCCCTGTGGGAGAGAGTTCTCTGCCCGTTGAACCGGCCCTGTCCCATAATCCTTCCCGAGCAGTTGTATCTCCATTCAGCCATGTCGCTTCTGTCAAGCGGCAGGCAGAGTCCCTGGGGAGGCTCGGCTGCATGCCAGCACCATGACGCCATGCGTTTTTTCCCCCGGCAGACGCACGCGCCGTGGTAACTGTCGTTCCACTCTTTCAAACCAGGGGGATTTTCAGCTTGCCTGCTTAACAACGGCATACGCAACATCCTTTTCCAGTAGGCCGCCATGGCAAACGTGGCCGCCCTGTCTGATTCAAGGCGGGTATAGTATAAGGGAGAAATATCTCTCAGGTCTTGACAGCGGTCCGACAGGAACGACCCGTCGCCGTTGAAGGCCGTTTCTCTCCGGACGGTTTCAAACCATCCGTCTTCAAGAGATTTGCACTCAATGTCGCCGTAAACGTCGTATATCATAAGCCATGCAGGGAGAGCATAATCCTGGCAGTAACAGTACCGTATCCTCGTGTCTCCTCCTATCCTGCAAAGGCGCCCGTCCGGAAAAGTGGAGAGTTTTAGAAGCTGCCAGAGTTGAGCAGCATTGCGGAGCAATACCCCGGGAACGGGCATCTTCCTGAGACGGTAAGAGAAGTATAACATGGCTATATTGGAAAGGCATATATACATGTATCCCATGTTAAGGTATCCGTGGTGGTTGAGAGCGAAGGTATCAAAGAAGTTGTCGCCCTCATGCCAGTCTGAGACAGGTCTCCCGTTAAGAATCTCTTTGCTTTCAGCGTCAGCGGCCGTGGAAATGGCGTTTACAAGGAAGGAAGTACCTTTTTGCATGTATTCCCTGCGCCGCGGAGCGTCGGGATACATGAGGGCTGCACGGTAAAGCAGGCAGCCGTTCCATAGATTGCTTTCAGGACGGTTGTTTTCCGTTTTGCCTGCCTTGACGGGATGGACATCGGTAAGGTAATCGGCTTCCGAAAGAAGCACCCTTTTTAACGATGCGAGCATCTTTCCCGGCAGCCGGTCTGCTATGGCGTCTATGCCGTGCACCATCCTTTCTATGCCGAGGGCGCTTATCCAGGAATTTCCCCATTTAACGCCGTCAAGGCAGGCATAGCTGCCTGTCTTGTGGCTTTCAAGGGTAAAAGAAAGCATCTTCAGTGCGCAGGAGTACAATTCTTCCCTTGAGGCTATCTGTTTATCGGAACCGGGGTCGGCAGACAATACTGCAAAAGCCGAAAAGGCTTTCTGCTGGGTTTGTACTCCCCAGCTGCCGTAGCCGGTGGCGTAAGCGAGGAGGTCCGGCCTGCCAGGCGGAACATATAGTTCCTGCCGCGCAGATTTTACCCATTTTTCAAGAATCCTTGAGTAATCCTTTGAAGAGGGCATGGTTTTATCCTGTCAGGTAAGAGTACGCTTTTTCCCGCACTGCGGCCATAATGGTTTTACGCAGCTGGAGTGCATTCCTTATGCTTCAGGCTATGCCGGTCTGCCGAGCTTCGTGCTTCTTAAGCAAGTGGCCGGATTGTCCCGACACCTTTTTAAAAGGGCCCTGCCGGTTTAGAAATAGTACCATATGGATTTATATTCGTCTATATCCTCGCCGTCTCCATGGAGCCTTTTCAGATAGGCATATATCGGGGTATCCGTATAAATGTAAGTGTCTGTCAGCAAGAGCTTTGATTCCCACGGGTAAAACCTGTAAACCCTGCTTCCGTCTGCAAGAATCATGATAACTTCATGGGTCTGCCATGCCCTGAGGTGGGACTTGCCGAGTTTAGGCACATTAAATACGGGTTCATCGGTTCTTACAATGCCCGGCAGGAGCCTGGCCTCTTCTTTTCTCTCCTGCTCGATTCTGGCAATGGGGACCCTGAAATCGGCCGTTTCTTCTTTCCCCTTGGTATTAAAGGCATAATAGGGGTCTATTCCGGAGATTTTGAGTATCTTGCGCAGAGCGCAGGTTTCAAACTTCCTGCTGTTGTAATAGGTGAAAACCTGCTGGTTGTAAACGTTGATTCCCGCTGCTTTAAGCTTTTTGACCGCAGAGAGAGAATCCTGAGTCATCTCTGCAGGGTGTTCATAGTGAGTTACTATGCAGACCTCTCTTTTACCCCATTCATGGTATTTCTTTACGATGTCTATAAATCCCCTGTTAATCCTGAAAGGCAGGGTAACGGGAATCCTTGTACCTATGCGTATCCTTTCCACGTGTTCTATGGCGGATAGCCGGGCCAACAGACTTTCAAGGTAACTGTTCCCGAGGGTAAGCGGGTCTCCTCCGGTTATAAGCACCTCGGTGATACCGGGGTTTTTGGCTATCCATCTGACGGCTTTTTGTACCTTGCTTTCTGTTACCTCTCCCTCGTCCAGCCTTTTTATTTCCCAGTTTCTCTGGCAGTATACGCATATCTGGGGGCAGGATTCGAAGGGTTTCAAAATTACTATCTGGGGGTACCTGCGGGTGATGCAGGCTATGGGGCTTGTCGATTTTTCTCCCATGAAGTCCATATCCCGGCCGCTCTCCTGTTCCTGCTTGACAGTGTTGCAGTAGCTTGCGGAGGGGATTACCTGGGCCCTGACCGCCCTGTCCGTCTCCGACCTGCCTTCCGGGCTGAAGAGGGACAGGTAGTAAGGGGTTATCTGGAAAGGAATGCTGTTTTTTTCTGCCGCGATAAGTCCTTCGAGTTCGTCTTTTTCAAGCCTTACAAGCTTCTGGAGAGTTTCCCTGTCCTTTATAATATGTTTAAGGTGCCACCTGTAGTTCTTCCAATCCTTTTCCGAGGCATTAAAATATTGAAGAACCCGGTTTTTAAGGAAGAGGTTCTTTTTTTCGTTTTCCCTGCTTAACCCGCTCCGGTATCTATTTATTGCCCCGTTCATCCATGAAGAATAGCCGTCGAGCACCCGCGACCTTACAAGGGCGTTTTTCCTGGTTTCTTTCAGAACGGGTGTTTTAACGCTTTTCCCGGGGGGTTCAACCCTGCCGTAAATCCCTTTAACCAGGTATGCTATCTCGCCCAAAAAACCTTCCCCTGTTTCGGAAAGGAGGCTGCTGTTTTTGCTCATCCGCCACAAGAGGCTGATAGCCGAAAAGCCCGTGAGGTTTTCGTTTTCCCTGCGTATGATATTCTTGAAAACCCTTATGCACTCCTTCGCGTTGTTTTTTTCAATAGGGTGGAGGTGCTTCAGGGGTTTCCTGGAATGGACCTTGAATAGTTCGCGCTCTATGTTGTTGAGGTGCTTGAATAGTTCGTCCCGCGCTTCTTTTTCGCTTCCAGCTTTTTGAAGCCGCCTTTTTATTTCAGGGCCGGCTTTCCATACCTCTTCCAAAAGCTCTTTTTTTGACATCAAAATTACATTATCCATAACATTTATTGTAACGGGAAAAACGGTTTTTTTCAAGTTTTTCGCTCTTTGTGCGCCTCAGGAAAGGCGTTTTTATTTTATTTTTGACAATTCTCCCGGTTAATAGTAGATTATAATAGTTTCAATTTTCCAGTTTTATTCAACCTGTTTATAACCTTTTAACCAGAAAGGGGTCCAAAATGTTAAATCAGTTTTTCAACCCGGGAAGCATCGCCCTTGTCGGCGCTTCAAGCAATACGGGCAAGTTGGGATACAGGATTTTAAAGAATCTTGTGGACGGAGGGTACAAGGGGAAAATTTATCCCATCAACCCTAAAGGCGATACTATCCTTGACCTTAAAGGATATAAGAGCATTAACGATTTGCCCGAAGGTCCCGAGCTTGTTCTCGTGGTTATACCTTCGGACTTTGTATGCGATGTCGCAAAAAGGTGTGGTGAACGAGGAGTGAAAGGGCTTATTGTCATAAGCGCGGGATTCAAGGAGGCAGGCAAAGAAGGCAGGGAGAAAGAGGAGAAACTCAAGAAGATAGTGGACGGCTACAAGATGAGGCTTATAGGGCCTAACTGTCTTGGAGTCATCGATACTGTTAACAAAATTAACGCATCTTTTGCCTTTGAGATGCCTCCCGCGGGAAAGATTTCTTTTATTACGCAGTCGGGTGCACTCGGCACCGCGGTTCTGGATTGGGCGGTAAAAGAGGAGATAGGCCTTTCCAAGTTTGTCAGCTTCGGCAATATGGCCGATGTGTCGGAAACAGACCTGATAGAAGAGTTTGGAGACGACCCCGATACAAACGTAATACTTCTTTACCTGGAAGGGCTTAAAGACGGTAAAAGGTTTATCGAGGCGGCAAGGCAGGTTGCGTTGAAAAAACCCATAGTCATGGTCAAGTCGGGAAGGAGCCTTGCCGGAAGCAAGGCCGTTTCTTCCCATACGGGAAGCCTTGCGGGGTCGGACAAGGCGTACGATGCGGCCCTGAGGCAGGCAGGGGTGATAAGGGCGAATTCGGTGCAGGAACTTTTTGACTGTGCCATAGCCTTTGCCTACCAGCCTCCCGTTGAGGGAAAAAGAATAGCTATTGTTACCAACGCCGGAGGCCCGGGTGTTATGGCCGTGGATGCGGTGGAAGATGAAAAGATGTCGATGTCCGATATTTCCGCGGAAACGAAGAAAGAGCTCAAGGGTTTTCTCTCTCCTTCTGCAAGCGTTAACAATCCCGTGGACGTGCTCGGCGACGCACTCGCTGATACTTACGGAAGGTCCATGGATATTGTCATGGGAGACGGCAGGGTAGATGCGGTTTTAGCCGTGCTTACCCCCCAGGTTGTTACCCAGATTCCCGAAACGGCAGAAAAGGTGGTCTCAATACACAAGAAGCATAAGAAGCCTGTTTTAGGCTGTTTCATGGGAGGCCACCGCATGGAGGAAGGCATAGGGGTTCTCATGAAGAAAGGCGTTCCCAACTATCCTTTCCCCGAAAGGGCGGTATCCTCCCTGAAAAGCATGCATGATTATTACCTCTGGCGTACGAAGGACAGCGGTAAGCCCGCACATTTCCAGGTTGACAGGGCAGCTGCCGCAGCGGTTATGGAAGAGGCGAAGAAAGAGGGCAGGAAAACCATGGGGGATATAGAAGGAAGAAAAATTCTCGATTGCTACGGGATAAAAACAGTAAAATCATTTCTTGCCGGGGACGGGGCAGGATGCAGGGATATTATAAAGAAGACCGGGCTGCCTGTAGTCATGAAGCTGGTATCTCCGGATATTCTCCATAAAACGGAAGCAGGAGGCGTACGGGTAGGAGTGCAGACGGTAGAGGAGGCTGAAAAAACTTTCAAGGAGATTATTTCTTCTGCCAGGGCATACAGTAAAGATGCAAAGATTGAAGGGGTGCAGATACAGCCGCTCATATCAAACGGCGTAGAGGTCATAGTAGGGGTTAACAAGGATTCCCAGTTTGGCCACCTGCTTATGTTCGGCCTGGGGGGGATATACGTGGAATTGCTCAGGGACGTTTCTTTCAGGGTCGTCCCCATAAATTCCGGAGATGCGGAAGAAATGGTTAACGGCATAAAAACTGTCCGGATGCTTAAAGGTTTCAGGAACATACCGGAAAGGGATATGGATGCCATAAAAGAGGTACTTCTCAGGATTTCACAGCTGTGCGTGGATTTCCCCGAAATAACGGAGATGGATATAAATCCGCTGATGGTTATGGAAAAGGGGAAAGGGGCAGTTGCCGTGGATGCCAGGTTTGCCCTGTAGAGGACGGCGTCCTCCTGTTTTTATGGAAGGCTGTATTTATTTGCAATTAATCTCAAGGGAAAGGCATAAGAACTTTGAACGGATACGGGAAAGCTTTGGATACACCGCGGGCGGACCCTTCGGGTAAGGGTCCTCTCCGAATAATGATGCACGCATTAACCGGACGGTTCAAGAATTTTTACTTCGCCTTTCTTTACCAGGGATGCGAAGTTTTCAGCATCTTTCCCCGAGCCGACGATATCTCCGAAGTGTATGGGAATAGCTACCTTCGGTGCGATTAAGTTTACCGCTGCGGCTGCCTGTTTCGCGTCCATTGTGTAGGTGCCCCCCACGGGAAGTATTACCGTATCGGCTTTTACGGTTTCCATTTCCGGAATAAGGTCTGTATCCCCCGCTATGTATATAGAGGTATCCTGAAACCTAAGGAGGAAACCCAGCCAGTTGTTTTCCCTGGGATGGAAAGGCTTGGTTTTATTGTAAGAGCGGACGCCTTCTACCTTTACCCATTCCATCTCAAGGACTTCCCCGGGCAGGAGAGGTTTCTTTATGCCCCCTTCAATTTTTTCAAGGGCGTCCGGAGGGCCTGCCACCGTTGTCTCCCGGCCGAGCAGGCCGGATATGTCTTCCGGGCTGCAGTGGTCGTAATGAGAATGGGTTACGAGTACGAGGTCTGCAGCCAGAGGGTTTTTTATTTTCCAAGGGTCGGCATATATTCTTTTTCCCTGCTTTTCAATCATTATGGTTGCGTGGCCCAGCCATTTTATCTTCGCTTCCATATAACCCCCCTTCCTTTAAGATTACCCGGTTTCTGCCGTGAAACCCCTGAATACCCGAAAGGCAGCTATTTCCGGATGCCGTTGCCGGCATTTACAGCTTCGCCTTTGCCTGCTTTTTATTCACCCTTATCTATATCTATGGTAACATAGTATGCGGAAATTTGTAAAACCGGGTGCAGATGCTCACAGGAGAAAGGTTTTTGCAGCGGGCCAAAGAGGCCGTGCAATCCTTTTTCCCGGCAGGAACGCGAGGTCCTCTTTGCCGGGGGAAGCTCTCTCGCTTCAGTGGATGCCTGGCTTTGCCAGGGTGAAAAATCCTTTCCGGGCATCCCCTGGAACCAGCCGTTGAGCCTCCCATGCCTTTGTTTTGGGGAAGCGGAGGGAAATGCAATTTGAAGTTTTTACGGGCATGTAATAAAATAACATAACATGAACAGGAATCCAGGGAGGGATGGATGGATAAAAACTTTGTGAAAAGGGCGGTTCATCTCGATTTTCATACAATGCCCGGGATATACGATGTGGGCAGGGATTTTGACGCTGAAGAGTTTGCATCAACGCTGAAAAAAGCCCGCGTTGACTACATAACGGTTTTTGCCCGGTGCAACCTCGGTTTTGCCTATTATCCTACCAGGGTGGGCATTGTCCATCCGGGCATGAAGGTCAAAGATATGCTGGGCGGCATGGTGGATTCCTGCCATAAGGAAGGTATCAAGGTTGCCGCGTATTTCAACGCCGGACTTGACCATGAGCACGCATTCAGGCACAGGGAGTGGTGCAAGGTCAATAAAGACGGGCTGGTCTACGATATTAATGCGGGGGGTTCTTTTTTTCGAAGGATGTGTTTCAACACCGGGTATAAAGACCATCTGCTTTCAATGATTGAAGAGGTTCTGAACAAGTATCCGGTTGACGGCATATTCCTTGATTGCCTGGGCAACGTGCCCTGTTACGGAGGGGAATGCCTCGACGCCATGAAAAAACTCGGCATCGATACAACCGACGAAAAAGAGGTAACGCGGTTTAACTGGAGTGTGACGGAAAAATTCATGGAAGAGACAAACCGCCTTGTCAGGAGTAAAAACAAGAAGGCATATATTTTATACAACGGAGGAATTCACCGCAAGCAGCCTACCCACATAGAACTTGAGATTTTGCCCCAGGGGGGATGGGGATACGACCTCCTGCCTTTCGTGATAAGATATGTAAGGACTCTTAAAAAACCGTATCTTACGATGACGGGAAGGTTCCACAAATCCTGGGGCGATTTCGGAGGTTTGAGGTCCGAGGCCTCCCTTCTGTTCGACTGTTACAATTCTGTTGCCAACGGCGGCAGTTGTTCCATCGGGGACCACATGCATCCGAGAGGCAGGCTTGACAGCGAAGTATATAACCTTATCGGGAAGGTATATTCAAAAATAGAAAAACTTGAAAAATACGTTGAGGATGCAAAGCCGGTAACGGAAATTCTTGTTATAGACCCTTCTCTTGCAATGCGTCCGGCGTTACGTTCGGATACATCCGGCCTTTCGGGAGCGGCAAGAATGCTACTGGAGCTTAAATACCAGTTTGATGTAAGCGACGGGCTTATGGATATTTCCCGATATAAAGTTATCATCCTGCCGGATAACGTTTTCCTTGATAAGTCCCTGAAAAAGAAGCTGGAGCAGCATCTCGCAAAAGGCGGGGTTCTGATAACCTCTGCTTTTTCCGGGCTCGATGCTGGGAAGAAAGATGTCTTTGCTCTTAAAGAATACAAGATTTCCTTTGCCGGGAAAGAGGAAAACGACCCTTCTTTTTTCGTGGCAAACAGGGAAATTGCAGACGGCTTGCCAGGCAGGCCCGTAACCATATATCAACCGGGAGTTGCAATAAAAGCCAGGAAAGGGGCAAAGGTTTTATGCCGCCTTTACAAGCCTTATTTCAATGCAGGGTACTGGGATATGCGCCACTGGCACAGGTATGCCCCTCCTGAAAAAGACACGGGCAGGCCTGCTCTTGTTCAGTGCGGCAATATTTTCCACTTCAGTTTTCCCGTATTCAGCGGGTACTTCAGGGATGCCGTTGTAGATTATAAAACGCTACTTGGCAACTGCATAGGAAGGGCTTTCCCTTCTCCTCTTGTCAGGTGCGAAAACCTGCCGTCGTTTGCCCAGGTTACCCTGATGCAGAGAGGAAAATCCAGGATTGTCCAGGTGCTTTCCTATGTCCCGGAGATGCGGGGAGCAGCCACGCAGATTATTGAAGAGCCTATATGCCTTAAAGATGTCAGGGTAGGGTTAAGAAAAGACGGCAGGAAACCTGCAAAAGCTTACCTCGCTCCTTCGGGTAAAAGCTTGGAGATTGAAGATGGCGGGCAGTACACATGGACGGAGATACCCGAGGTGAAAGGATACCAGATGGTTGTTTTTGAATAGGACGCCATGATTAAACCCGGCGTTTCAAAAAACCAGATGTTTGCCCGGGGGCTTGAAACAGTTGTGGCTCTTGAAACCATGTGTTCCGGTTTCCTCAAGCTCTTTCACGATGGGAGCTTTTTAAATCTTCCCTGAAGAGGTTTGCCAGCCGGCATTGGAGGGCAGGAACAGATGAAAGCGGCCGTAACCGAAGGAAGAGGGGACATAAGGCTTGTTGATGTGCCTGTCCCGGAAGCAGGTTCTTACAGGTGTCTCTGTAAAACACTTGCCTGCGCAACCTGTACGGGAACGGAACTGAAGGTTATAAGTTCCAGGATTCCATGGCAGGTTTCTTACCCGGGCATAGTGGGACATGAAAGCGTGGGGGTTGTTTTGCAACCGGGGGAAAAAGCCAGGTATGTCAAGAAAGGCGATGTGTATCTCCGGCCGACGGCTGTTTATTCGGGAAGCAGGCTGGGCGCCTACGATTCCATGCTGGGAGGTTTTTCGGAATACGGGCTGATAACGGATACAAAAGCGTTCATGGAAGATAACCCGGGTGCTCCGCTCGGGTACTCGGTATTTCAGATGAAAGTTCCAGCCGGCATAAACGTGTCCGCGGCCGACTTAACTTCTGTTATCACATTGAAAGAAACGGCAGGATATGTTGGCGATATAGGGTTTCCCGTCAACAGCAGCGTTGTTATCCTCGGAGCAGGCCCCGTAGCAATGGCAATGGCTTTCTTTGCAAAAATAAACGGCGCTTTTCCGTTGATTTGCGTTGCCAGAAGGGACGAACCCCTTGAATACATGAAGCGGTTTGGGGTAAACCGGACGGTCAACATAAAGAAGGAAGACCTGGGGGCAAAGGTTATGGAAGCAACAGGCGGCATGGGAGCGGAATATATTATCGATACCGCAGGGGCTGCAGGGCTTTTCCTTGAAGCCTTTAAAACTCTCGCCCCGGGTGGCAGGATGGCCCCCTATGCTACGTACGACCATCCCGAAAAACTGAAGGCCGTTGACAGTAAATTCATAATAAACGCGAAAACGGGAGAGGTCCTGACCCATCAATACATCTTTGACCTTGTGAGGATGGGAGTTATAAACCTGAAAAATTTTTATTCTCACAGGATGCCTTTCAAAGATATAACCAGAGGTTTTGAGATGCTAAAAGAGAAAAAGGCTTTCAAAATAGTTTTTGAAATGGATGCGCCCGGGGGGGAGGAATGAAAACAAGCGGAGTAGTTTTCCCCGGGGCGGGCAGGTTCGAGTTGAGAGAATTGACTCTTAAAGAAATGGGTCCCGGAGAAATTTCCGTAAGGACCCTGGTTACAGCAGTTTCTCCCGGAACAGAGAGATGGATTTTGAAGGGCAGGCATCAAGGGACAAAATTTCCCTGTATTCCCGGCTACCAGAGCATAGGAATTGTTGAAAAAAAGGGCAAACATGTAAAAGATTTTAATGAAGGAGATATTGTTTACGGCGGAAGCGGCGGATGGAAAGAGAACATCTTTTCCATGTGGGGAGGCCATTGCGGCTATTCCGTGGGGAGCCCCGGCGGCTACAGGTTTGTCTCTTCAAGGGTTCCTGATATCGCCGAGCTTGAGGCGGCTGCTTTTACAATGATTGCGGCCGTGGGATACAAGGGGATAAGGTTCCTGGAATTGGGTCCGGGAGAAAAGGTGTTGATAATAGGAGCTGGTTTTATAGGCATATGCGCAGCCCAGCTGGCAGTGCTGCGGGAAGCAAAGCCTTTGTTTATCGATACCGACCCGGAAAGAATATCCTTTGCAAAAAAACTCGGATTTGAGGCTTTTAATCCCGAAGAAGAAGCTTCATGGAGCAAAATCGGGAAGATAGCTGCCGGCGGCCTTGATGCAATTTACGATTCCGCCGGGGTTCCCGCGGCCGTAGACATGGCCGTGGGCCATGCAAAAAAACGGGGCAGGCTGCTTCTCCAGGCACAGTATTTTGACAGGGAGAGCAGAACCATGGATATCGACAGGATAAAAACCAGGGAGATGACAGTTAAAACTACCTGCGGCGTGGACAACGTGGATTGGGACGCCGCTTTTACAGAAATAAAGAAGAGGAGGCTGAGGATTTCCCCGCTTGTCACCCAGAGGTTTCTCAGTTCAGATTGCCTTGAAGGCTACAGGATTTTACTTGGAGGACAACCATTTAATCTCGGGATGGTTTTTTTCTGGGAGAGCACTCTCCTGGAAAACCATCCTGCTTACAGAAGAGGAGGGAAAGATGGATAATAGGTTTAGAGTGGCGGACAGCGAATTTGAAAAGAGGTGGAAAGCCGTTCAGGAAGGAGTGAACAAACAGGGATTGGACCTGCTTATAGCCCAGTCCAACGAGGCCGATTTTGCCAACGTGAGGTACCTGTCGGACTACTGGCCGATATTCGAGTGCGCCGGTGTTATCGTTCCCAAAAAAGGAGAGCCTGCTCTTCTCATAGGGCCTGAAAGCGAAACCTACGCCGAGGATACCAGCAGGATAAAAAAGATATACAAGATGATAGAATACAGGGAAAGCGCGGAGCCCGACTATCCCGATATCAAGGTCGATACCTTTTCGGAAATATTCCGGGACATGCTGGGAGGAGATGTCAAAAAGATAGGGCTGGCAAGCTACCAGATTTTCCCCCTGCCGGTTTACGACGGGCTGAAGAAGGCTGCACCCGGGGCCGAGATGGTAAAAAGCGATGATTTAATCGTGGATTTGCGGATTATAAAAAGCCCTGTTGAGATTGATATACTGAAAGAAGCTTTCAGGATATCCGAGGTGGCCCTCGAGAGGACTCTGCCCCAGATGAAGCCCGATATGACCGAACTCCAGGTGGTAGGCGTCATAGAGAAGGAGCTTTATGCCGAGGGAGCAGAGTACGAAGGCCATCCCCAGTACGTGCTTGCCGGAAAGAATTCTAACCACGCAATAGGCAGGCCCGCCTATGCGAAACTCGGCAGGAGCAACCTTGTACAGCTTAATATAGGGGCGCGCGTGGCAGGGTATTCCTCAAGCGTCGGCAGGCCGGTGTCCATTGGGCCGATGACCCCGGAGATGAAAAAGCTTGTACAGGCAGGGCTTGACATGCACTTTAAAACCATGGAATGGATGAAAGCGGGCATAAAGGCCAAAGAGGTTGTAAAGAAATTCTATGAATACGGGGATAAGATAGGCGTAACCAAAAATATCCTTTACGGGCCCTGCCACGGACTCGGCATGATGGAAGTGGAAAGGCCTTGGATGGAATCCCGCTCCGAGTACCTTCTCGAGGAAAACATGACCTTCCAGGTGGATACTTTCCTCTACTGCGAAGACTTCGGCCTGAGATGGGAAAACGGAGTTATCATAAAGAAAGACGGGGTAGAAACGCTTTCCGATAAGATGAACGAGATAATCGAGTTGGAGGGATAAATGAGATACGAGAAGATGTTTCCCGACCAGTTGAGGAAGGCGCTGAAGGACAACACTCCTGCGGTTCTGCCCGTGGGCGTGCTCGAGTACCATTCGGAGCATTCCGTCTTTGGCGTAGATACCATCGTAGTGGAAAAAGCCCTCGAAGACATTGAAAAGGAAATGGATATCGTGCTTTTTCCCTCTTTTTACTACGGGGCTGCAAGCTATGCCGTAGAACCGCCGGAAAACAACGGAACGCTTCACGTGCCGGGTAATACCCTCTACCTTCTCTCAAGGGATATATTCAGGGGCATGCTGAGGGTTGGATTTAAAAACATCCATATCTTCATACACCACCAGAGCGAAAATTTCTATGCCGGGATGCCGACCGACCTCGCTTTCCGCCTGGGGGCGAGGGAAGCAATCTTTGAATACCTTGAAAAAGAGAGGGGAGAAGGCTGGTGGGGAAGCGAGAAGATGAAGGATTACTACAAGATGCACGAATCAGGTTCGGACCCGTTCAACTGGATTAAGGTACACCCCTTCATGGATGGGGAGACGCAGAAAAAATTTCCGGTCGACCATGCAAGCCTGCAGGAGACATCTCTCATGCTTGCCTTCTGCCCGGAAGGCGTTGACATGCAAAGGTTTACCGAAAAGAAATGGTACAGCCTTGACGCGAAAAAGGCTACCCTTGAATACGGGCTTGCGGCAAGAGAGATGATACTTGAAAACCTGAGGAGCATCCTTAAAAGCTGAATGTGGCGGGGCCGCGCGCCTGAACCTCCATTAAAGCCCGGCCCCTGCCTGAAAGGAGAAAAAGGTGGTGGACGGTCCGCGGATTATACGTTCGCCCTGGTCGGATTTTTACGGCAGGGAAATAGAGGACGCTCTTAAAACCCATCCTGAGAGCTACCTTGAAGAGGCAGCATCCGAGGGATTCAATGGAATCTGGCTTCATTCCACTCTGAGGGATATCGTCAGTTCAACTCCTTTCCCGGAGTTCGGGAAGAAGGGTAAAGAGCAGATGCCTGCCCTTAACAGGCTTGTGGAGAGGGCTGCAAAATACGGGATGAAGGTTTTTCTGTACCTGTGCGAGCCCCGCGGGTTTGACGGTAAGGATACTTTCTGGAAGAAAAACGGGGATGTAAAGGGGCAGCCTCTCGTTTCACCTGTTTTCAATTACAGCCATTTCGCCCTCTGTTCCACCACGCAGAGGGTAAAAGATTTTCTTGCCCTGAGCAGCTACAACCTTTTCAGGGAAGCGCCCGGATTGGGAGGCGTTTTCATGATAACCGCAAGCGAATTCCATACACACTGTTATTCCCATTACCCGAAATGGCAGAAAACCTTCACCGACACCAACATGGCACGCTGGGCAGAAGCCGACTTTTACTGCAGGCGGTGTGAAACCCGGCACCCTTCCGAGGTCGTGGCTGAGATAATAACGCTGGTAAATTCCGGGATAAAGGCGGCGAGTGCGGAGGCAAAAGTTATCGCGTGGAACTGGAGCTGGTATATTATTGAGCCCGACCCCCAGAAGAAACTTGTAAGCCTGCTGCCCCGGGATGTTATTCTGATGGCAGATTTCGAGAGGGGCGGTTCAAAGAAGGTCCTGGGCAAGAAGGTGCTCGTGGATGAATATAGCTTTTCATATACTGGCCCTTCGAAAAGGTTCAAGGATATTCTTGCACAGGCAAAAAACAGGGGTATGAAGAGCATGGCAAAAATACAGCTCGGGACAACCCATGAATTCGTCACAATTCCGTACATCCCCGTTCCGCAAATCCTTGCCCGGAAAATGGGAAAAATGAAAAAACTCGGGGTTTACGGGTATCTCGGCTGCTGGATATTCGGAGGAGATATAACCCCCATGAGCAAGATAGCGGGGAAGATGTCCAGGGGAAAAGACGTTTCTGTTTCGGAGGCGGTTAAAGAAACCGCTGTCGAAGAATTCGAAGATAAAAAGGCGGCAGGGCATGTTGTCCGGGCATGGAAAAGTTTTTCAAAGGCATGGGCGCTTTACCCTTTCAGCATACCTTTTCTCTATTACTCTCCCGTAAACTACTCAACGGTTTACCCTTTTTCCCTGAATGCCCGGAAGACGGGTCCAATACCCTCCTGGAGGCCCCTGCCTGCGGACGGGCAAGGCCGTCTTGCCGTCGGCGAAAATATCGAAACATGGACAGCTCCTTTTACAGGGGCTTTCGTAAAAAAGGCCTTAAGGCAGCTTCTTCTTGAATGGAAAAGGGGATTGGATATTCTCAGGGATGGGGCAAAAAGGCCAGGGAAAGTGAGCGGCAGGTATCTTAAAGAGCTTGATATGGCCGAACACGTATTTTTATCATTTGAAAGTATAATAGATATTATCGATTTTTACAGGCTTCTTTCCCTTTACAGGCAGGAGGAAAAAGATGGCAAAGCCGGGAAAGCGCTCAAGAAGCTTTTCCTTAAACAGCTCTCCCTTGCTCTCCGGGACAGGATAATTGTCGCCAGGAACAGTGATTTCGGTTTCCACCCCGAAGCCCATGCCCGTTTTGTGACGGTTGAAGGGCTTGATTACAAGATAGCTCTTCTTCGGAAAAACCTCAGGATTTTAGAGGCGGCCCGGCACCGGCCCGGCGTGAAACCCGGCAGGCAAAAAGGAAAAGAAATATAACTTCCCCCTCCTCTACCATAGTATAGCTTAAATCTTCCGGTAAGAAAACCTTTATGGCGTTGCGAGGCTGAAAGCCGCGACAACCTCAATGGCGTTCTTTTGACAGGCTGCGCAATCTACATGAGGATGCCGCGTGAAACCCGCTCGCAACGGCAGAGATGCCGGGCAGTAGTCTTTACCTGTCTTCTGCAGCAGCTGCGGCCTGGGATTCAACGGCGGCCGGCCTGTTAAAGATTGAGTATATGATGGGAACAAAAAAGAGAGTGATAAATCCTGAAAGCAATAATCCTCCCATTGCCGTTATTCCGAATGCTTGCCACATTTCGCCTCCCGACCCCCTTCCCATGGCCAGGGGGAGCATGCCCAGGGATGTTGTCAGGATAGTTATGAGAACCGGCCGCAGCCTTCTTCTGCCTGCGCTTATAATCGCTTCGTAAACAGGCATGTCCCTCGACCTCAAAAGGTTTGTATAATCCACAAGGACAATGGCATTATTTACAACTACTCCTATCAGCATAATCAGCGCCATGAAGGACATGATGGAGAAGGTTGAACCCGTGATTAACATCGCCCAGATAACCCCTATAAACGCAAAGGGAATGGAAAAGAATATTATAAAAGGCATTTTCAGGGATTCAAACTGTGCCGCCATTACCATGTACACAAAAAGAACCCCCAGAAGCAAGAGAAGAGTCATTTCAGAGAAGGCTTCCCTCTGTTCTCTTATCTCGCCGCCCATTTCCATCCTGATGTCCGGAGGGATGTCGAGATTCTTTACGGACTTTTCGATATCCTTTTGAATTTCGCTTATAGAACGCCGGTAAGTGTCGCATCCGACGGTTATAATTCTCTGTCGGTCCTTTCTGTCTATCTGTACGGGGCCCAGCCCGAAGTCCGTTTCGGCTATATCCTTCAGCAGGATAGGCCGGTTTTCCATGGCGGGTATCGGCATGTCCTCAACTTTTGCTATGTTATACCTGTCCTCTTCTGACATCTGCACGAATATCGGGAAATCTTCGTCTCCATCCCTGAACCGGCTTGCTTCGTAGCCGTAAAAGTATGTTCTGAGGGTTTGGCCGACCCTTGCAGTGTCAACTCCCAGATACTTAGCTTTTTCCCTGTCGATGGTTGCATGAAGCTCGATGCGGGGTTCCTTGAAAGAAACCTGCGTGTTGACCGTACCCTCGATGCCCGATACTATCTGCCGGATTTCCTGCGCCAGGGAGAATAAATCTTCGAGGTCGGGTCCAGTCAGCTCAATTTCTATCTGCTGTCCCTGCTCCATTCCTCCTCCCATGCCTCCCGTTACGCTGACAGACATCCGTTCAATGCCCGGTATCCTGCCTATCTCTTCCCTCAATGTTACTGCGATATCCTCTATGTGTCTTTCCCTCCTGTCGCGGGGAAGAAATTCCACGCGCAGCTGTCCCGCATTGGGCCCTTCCGTTCCTCCCATTATCGAGCCCGTACCTCCGTCGGTTTCACCGGCCGTAGCGTACCAGAAGAGCCTGTCGGGAGTTTTGGTATCTATAATCCTGCCTATCTTTTTGACTATTTTGTCTGTCTCCTCCAGCCTTGCAGATTCATTCAGGGAAAAATTTATTTCAAGCTGTCCCGTGTCAGACGAGGGGAAAAATTCGCTAGGTACAAAGCGGCTTGTGTAAAGGCTTATGATAAAAACGGCCAGGAGGGGCACAAGTATCAAAGGCTTGTTATTGAGACAGAATTTCAGAAACCTTTCATACCTTTGCTCCATGCGGTTTAAAAGCGCCTCTCCTATTTTGTAAAAACGTGAATCCTCCGGCTTTTCCTTGCCGGCAGAAATCTTGAAAAGTCTCGATGCGAGCATGGGAGTCAGGGCAAGCGCTACGAAGAGGGAAGCGAAAATGGTCACTGCAACAATGGACCCCAGCTGTTTGAAAAGAATTCCGGTAATCCCGGTAGCGAAAACAAGGGGGACAAAGACTATAACCGTAGTAAGGGTCGAAGCGGTGATGGCCCCTCCCACTTCTTTTGTCGCTTCTATGCTCGCCTTAACGGGGTCGTACCCATCTTCTATGTGGCGGGATATGTTTTCAATGACAACGATGGTATTATCTACGACCATGCCTATGGCTATTGCCAGGCTCATAAGGGAGATAACATTGATAGAGAGCCCCCTGGCAAAGAGAAAAATAAAGGCTATTATTAACGAAAAAGGTATGGCCAGCGATATTATAAAGCTTGTTTTCCACCTTCGGAGAAAGAGGAAGGCTATGAAAATAACGATAAGGCCCGCGGCAAACGTAGTGTTTTTCAGGTTGTCTATGGTCATTACTATAAAATCGGAGGAATCAAAAGGTATGGCAATCCTGATGTCCGGAGGCAGGTAAGGCTTGATTTCTTCGAGGCTTCTTCTTATGGCTTTTGACACCTCTATCACGTTTGCCCCTGATTGTCTCTGTACCACAAGGACGATGGATTCCATTCCTTCCTGGTAGGACTTTGCAGTTTCTTCCTCATAAGAGTCTTTTACCTCTGCTATATCTCCGAGGAAGACAGGTTTTCCTCCTTGCGTGGAAATAATTATGCCGGGAATCTCCCGGGGATTTTTAAACCTTGCCGTTACCCGGAGAAAATAATCTCGCCTTCCTTCCTTGATTTTGCCGAGGGGCACATCGATATTTTCTTCCGCCAGCCTCTGTATCACAAGGGACGGGGGTATGTTGTAAGCTTTCGTTTTTTCCCGGCTCAGGATAACCTGTATCTGCCTTTTAAGACCGCCGTATGATGAGATGTTCCCGACTCCCGGGGTTCTCTGCAAGGGGTTCGTTACCTGTCTTTCCACTATGTAGTCAAGGTCTTTCCATGATTCTGAAGCGGATATGGCTACCACCATGACCGGTATCATTTCTGTTGAGAGCTTGAAAATAATCGGCTCTTCGCTGTCGGGAGCGTTCTTTTTTATGTCCCCCTTCGCAAGGTCAAGATTGTTTCTTATATCCGTGGAGGCTACATCCAGGTCCGTGCCCCAGTCAAACTTGCAGGTGACCATGGAAAGGTTGTCCCTCGATACGGATTGGAGCTCGTCGAGGTCAGGCACCGTGGACAGGGTGTCTTCGAGCTGTTTTGTTATATCGTTCTCCACATCGCTTGCACTTGCTCCTGGATAGGGGATGATGACTGTAATCGCGGGCATCTCGATTTTGGGCAGCAGTTCTATCGGAAGCTTGAACATGGCCGTAATGCCCAGAATCAATATGACTGTGAAAACCATCAGCGTAGCGTAAGGCCTTTTTACCGTTGTCTCGGATATAATCATTTTGTTATGCCTTATTGGTTTGAAGGCTGCTCTTTGACAAAAGATGCCTTTATTTTTTTGCCCGTTTCAAGTATTCCCTGGGAGGTTACAACTACTCCGTCGCCTTCCTTTAAGCCGCTTTTTATCTCGGCCATCCCGTTCCATATGGCTCCCACCTCGACGCTGGTTTTCCTTGCCGTCTGCCCGTCAACCGTGAAGCAGTAGTAATTGCCGCTCGACGGCATTTTCAACAGCGCATCAAGGGAAACGGCGAGCACTTCCCTGCTGCCCGTTTCTATAAGCGCCCTTGTAAACATGCCCGGCTTCAATCTGCGGGAAGGGTTGTCGGCAATTATTTCGACTGTCGTGGTTCTCGTGGATAAATCCGTAACGGGCATTATTTTGTCAATCCGGCCGTAGAAATTTTCCCCCCTGTAAACATCTGTTTCAAATGAAACTTTCTGGCCTTCCCGCACTTTTCGGATATCTTCTTCTCCCAGGGGCACGGTTATCTTTACCCTGGATATGTCGATAATGGAAATAAGGGGAGATGATTTAGACATGGTGCTTTCGGTTACAAGTTCCCCTTCGTCTATGAATTTTTCCGCCACGATACCCGATATGGGAGCAAAAATGCTCGTGTCTTTTAACCGCCTTTCCGCAATCTCAAGCTGTTTTTCGAGTCCCTTGATTTTTTCCCGGGTGGCATTGTAAAGAGTTTCAACGTCTTCAAAACTTTTTGCCGCAACGGCTCCTTCCTCGTAGAGCCTTTTATGCCTGTTGTAATCCTGCCGGATGTTTTCCATCTGGTACAGGTTCGCCTGTATCTCTATTTTTGCCTGCTGGACATTAAGGCGCCGCTCCTGGTTTTCAATGGAAGCTATGAAGCTGCCTTTTTCAAGAAAATCTCCCTCTTTGACCGTGAGTTTTTCAAGGATACCTGTTGCCTCGGGATAGATTACAACAGTCTTGAAGGGTTCTATGTTGCCTATCGCGGTTATCGTTTCTGTTACCGATAAGCGCAAAACTTTTTCGGCTTCCACGGGTATCGCTATTTCCTCCTGCTCAATACCGGCAGGAATCGGCGGGGTTTTTTCCCGGCCAAGGAAGGTTCTGACAGCAAGCAAAGCCAAAAGCAGCATTGCAAGAAGGACAATATATTTAACTTTCTTCATCTTTTGTTCTCCGTTTGTTCATGTGCGCCTATTTTTCAGGCAAAAGCCCTGAAGCTTTTTCAAGTTCTCCATAGGCAACCTGGTACTGGTAAAGGGCCTGGTAGTAGCTGTTTTTCGCAGCCGTCAGGTCTGTCCGTGCGTCAAGGACGTCTGTATTCGCTGCCATCCCTTCCCTGTAAAGCATGTCGGTTATACGCAGGTTCTCCTCGGCTTTCTCTATAGTTTTTTTCAGCGTTGCTATCTCCTTCCCCGCGGAAAGAAGGTTGATGTAGGAGTTCTTTACTTCGAGTTCTACGGTTTTTTTCTGCAGAAGGTATTCCTGCTCAATTTCGGTTTTCCTGCTTTCAGCCTGCTTGATGCGCTGGCGGGTTTCGCCCCTGTCCCATATTTCCATCTCTATCGATATGCCTAAATTCCATGAATTTTGCCACCTGTCCAGTTTTTCCTGCGAACCTCTGTCAACCTGGTAGTTTGAAAAAAAGGATACCTGGGGCTTGAGGCTGCTCTTTTCAATATCTATGTCGTAGCCGTATATCTTTGCAGCACTTGCAAGGCTTTTCAGTTCAGGTCTCTGCCTGTAAGCCGCCCGTGTCCAGAATTCAAGCGTTTTTAAACTCTTTTGTATCTCCAGTATATCTTCAACCTCAAGATTTTCAGAGAGGGGCCTGTTCAGCAGAAAGCTGAAAGACGTTTCAGCCAGCATTTTCATGTTTTCAGCCTGGAGAATCTGCTGTTGTGCGTTTGCCAGGAAAACCTCTGTCTTTAAAACGTCTGCCCTGGTAACCGCCCCCTCGCTGAAAAATGACCGGGCGACCTTCAGGTGTTCCTCTGCGGAGTTCTTCAGGGATAGGGCAGTTTGAAGCACTTTCCCAGCTTTTAATATGGCAAAATATCCTTTCTTGATTTCAAAGGCCAGGTTCAGGGCAAGGGTCTCCTTTTCAAAGCCGGCTTGTTGAACGCTTTCGCTGGCCTTTGCATAGAGGAAATCAATCTGCCTGCCCGTGTAAAGAGGCTGTACCAGTCCGAGATTAAGGTTGTAGAGGTTTGCATCGGTGACCCGGACGGGAGGCAACCCTCCGAAGCTTGTTTCCTGTGCCTTGTCAAGGCGGGTGTAGCTGAAAGAGGAGGAAAGCCGGGGGTAGAAGAGCGTATATGCCTCTTCTTTTCCTGCTTCCGCCTGTATTATCCTTTCTTCGCTTATCCTTGTCTGGATGTTATTTTCGATGCCAAGCCGGATGCTTTCCTCAAGAGAGAGCTTTTCTCCTCCCGGAAAAAGGGGATGCGCTGCAAGAAAAACTAACGCGAGAAATAAATTTTTTACAGACATAATACCTCCGGTCGCTTATTTGCCTGGGAAGTTATCTTCTTAACAAACCTTTTAGGAAAATTGTTGTCAGGGCATCTATGTTTTTCCCCGTTTCTGCAGAAAATTTTTCCTTGAACCACATGTACTCAAGGCCTTTTAAAAGGCTTAGAATGTTTTTTGCTGCAAGGTTTACGTCCATTGAAGTAAAAATTTTCCTCCGGACGCCTTCGTTTAAAACACCTGCGATTATTGCGGTTTCTTCCTTGTCGAATTCGCTCCTCAATTTATCTATAAAGGTGTAATTTTCGAAGTATTCTTCGGCAATAAACAGGTAAAAAGCCGATATTTCATATACGGCAGAGGACCTCATTTTTATATATGCGCAGATTTTCTTATCGGGGGAAGATTCTCCCGCGATGGCTTTTTTGATTTCCGCCATCCATTTTTCCATTTCCTGGTTTGCCACCGCCTTGAAAATTTCTTCCTTGCTCTTGAAATAATAGTATATGGAACTTTTTGCCCTGCCCGACGCTTTAGCGATATCCTCCATGGTCGTTTTTTTAAAACTGTAGCGGGCGAAAAGTTTCCTGGCGTCTTCTACTATATCCTCTCTCGTATCGATGCGGTGCGATATGTCCATTTTTTACGGTCTCTTTTTGTACCTTCGACCAAAAAGGTCTAAAAGTCTAATTTTACCCTTTTTATTTCCGTCCGTCAACACATATGCGGGGGAACCGGCGTTTTTTGGGGACGGATGAAAAAAGGTTGCCTTTTTCAGGGCATACCCGGCACAGCAGGATGTGTTAAGGTTAGGTTGGGGCGGCGCACGTAAAGGAGCTAATAAATACGCCCGGTTACCTGCTGGAGTTTTGCTGATAAAGTTATTCCATCAAATGGCGGAGGTTTTGCGCCTCTGAGATAAATTCTTCACTATCCATTTCTTTTATAAGGTTGACTCCCCTGCTTGCCCTTATGCGGGCGAATATATTCCCTCCGAAGAAATCCCTGCCGAGAATCTTTTTCATTGCCGAGCCCTGCTCAACCATTATCTTCTGGGCGAGTTCAGAGAAAGGGCCGTCGTATTCGTGGCTTGGAAAGGATGCGCTTTTCTGGGAGCAGAAACATATCTTAAAGGCGTGGTCCATTATTGCAAGCGAGTTCATTGAAACGGGCACGTATATATTCGCTTCCGAGGGATGAAACCTGTACCAGACGTTTCTGTATCCCCATATTTTAATTTTTTTCCCGGTCTTTAAGCGGTGCTTCTCCAAACCCCTGGAGATTATCTGTAAAACCTTGTAGTGGGTGTCGGGGCCTGTTCCTTCGGGGTCAAAGGCCACGGTTACTATATCGGGATTCAGTTTTTCAAGCAGGTCAAAGAATGGTTTTATGTCCCTTTTCCATCCCGGCCTGGGAGTGAATATATCCCCGGTGTAGAAACCCAGCCTCAGGTGGTGGATATTGTTGCAGCTGAAACCCAGATGGGCCCAGAGAAGCTCTTCTTCCCATTCCCTTATCATGCCTTTTATTCCCTGAATCTCCCTGGCGTCTTTTTTCCCCGGGTAAGAGCTTAACAAGTCCCTCTTGATTTTGGCTGTGAGGCTTATCACCCTTTTTTTCTCTTCAGTTCCGGCAATTTCCGCCATGTTCCTGAAAATGCGCCTCGCTTCGCCTTCTTTCCTCATGTCCGGGTTATTCCCGGCTACTCCGTCAAGGTACTTGTAAACATCCCTGTTTTTGCCCACAATATTGCCGGCCCGGAAATAATCCTTCTCGTCGAAAAGTCTTTTCAGTCGTCCCTTTTTCACAAAATCTTCCATGTTTTCAAGCATTGACAGAGTGTAAGAATTTGTTATGGAGGTAAAACCGCTGGTAAGCGTTGCAAAAAAATGGGCATTGCTGGGTTGCCTGACAAGGTGAAGGATATAAGGCAGGTATCCCAGCATTATGTCGTCGTGGTGGGGAGCAGTATGCAAAAAAACCGTATTTTTTACTTCCTGCACGCCCCGGTCAATCCTCTGCGCGTAATTTTTCATGATTCTTTCAACCAGGACTTTGAGTTTTAATCCTTTATCCTTCTGCAGCAGGACAGCTCCGTCCACATCCTTTCCGAGGTCTTCCACAGATAGATTTTTAATGTTCTTGCCAGACCGGGAGGTTATATCTGTAACGATTTTTTCCTGTTCAGGATATGGTATGTCAACATAGCGTTTCAGCTTATCCTCTCTTCTGCCCGTGAGCAGAGAAGCAGCACCCGTGGTGACGTAAAACCTGGCGCCTTCACGTTTCTGGAGGCAGGTAGCAGGATACATGATGGTTGGGGGTTCCTCTATGCTGCTTTTCAGGATGGCCGCCTTGCTTTCCCCCGCAGCCATGATAATTGCTGTAACAGAGGGATTGGCAGTTATCGTAGACAATCCCACGGTGAGAACAGCCTTGTCTCTCGACATTTCTATCCCGCCGAGGTCAGACGCCGATGCGGCTGCCGTTTCGTAATTGACGTTAAGAACCCTCGTTGTCGAATTATGGTCGGAGCCCCGGATGTTAAAGGCAATGTGTCCGTCGGGGCCTATTCCGCCGAGAAAAAAACCGATGCCCCCGAGTTTTTCTATCCTGTTTTCATAATCCATTGCAAAGGTATCCATGGCGTATATTGCTTTCTGCCGGATAACCTCTTCCCTGTTTACCGGGGTCCTGTGGCGGAGAGAGAGGTCAACCCTGTTTCCCGGGAAAACCTCTTCGAGGGTTTGTTTTCCCGGCGCCCCTGTTTTCCACGTGTCCATGAGTAGGCACTTCTTTTTATCAAGGCCGAAACCGTTTATGTAAAATTTCCTGATATAGAAGCTGAAGCTGTTTTCCCTGTTGGGGTTTATTGGATAAAACTCGTCTATCTGGATAAACCAGTATCCTCTCATATCGGGTTTTTTTGAGGTGTTAATGGCCCATCTGCCCAGTTCCTGCTGGACGTCTTTCCTGGTCCATCCGGCGAGAAAATGGCGGCACCATTTTATAAAATATTCGGGAGTTTTGCCCGTAGGCAGCGATATAACACCTTCCGGGTTAAGCTGAAGCCATTCGATAAATCTCAGGGCTGTTAACTTGCCCAGCGAAGGGAAATTGGGAACCTCAACGGTTTTTACTCTCTCGTAAGGGGAGTAGAGAAGCTTTTTTTTGAACTGCCTGGCCGCAGTCTCTTCAACCCTGGAAAGAGTATTATACTTTTTTACCATACCAGATATTATATCATAACCGGGCCTGATAAACGCAAGAAAAATGTTCTCGTATTTGACCCCTGCCTGCCAAAATTATATATTATATGAGTAAATATGCGCCGGGTTCTGGCGGAGGCAGGAATCTGACTCTTGCCGCGGGCAGCGGGTCGCGGCTATTTTCCCCGGGTCCGGGGATATCCTTCGCCGCAAAAGGCAGGACTGGAGAAAGGAGGCGGTAGAATGAAAGAATACGTTATAGGCGGCTTGGTTATAGGTGTTGACGGGGAGATAGGCCCCAGGATTTTAAAGCTTGCCCCCGGGGAAAAGCCGGGGAAAAATCTTTTCGGAGTACTGCCGGGAACCGGGGTGGAAACGGCGGAAGGGTTCTGGAATATATACGGAGGGCACCGCCTGTGGACTGCTCCCGAAGCTAAACCGCGCTCTTATTCCCTCGACGACAGCCCGGTAAGGGTGGAAACAGGCAAGGAGCATATAAAGATTTATGGCAATATGGAAATAAATAATGCTGTACAAAAGGAGATAGAAATAAAGGCGGGGGAAAAAGGGGGTGTTGAGGTCGTACACCGGATAAAAAATACGGGCAGGTGGAGAGTTGAACTTGCCTGCTGGGCTTTGACGGTCATGAAGAAAGGCGGTTTTGCCATCCTTCCCGTAAAAAGGGGCTGCAGGCAGGGTCTTTTGCCTGACAGGAAGCTTATATTGTGGCCGTATACAGACCTTTCGGACAGGCGCCTTGTAATGGACAGGGATTTCATCTTTCTTCAGCAGGATAAAAACACTGCAAGTCCCTGTAAAATAGGTGTTTCGGCAAATCCTTCATGGGCGGCTTACTGGGTAGATGGCTTTCTTTTTACCAAGAGATTTGCAGGAGGGGAAGGGCCTTATCCGGATTTTGGATGCAGCGTGGAGGCTTATACTAACGCGGAGATGCTGGAACTGGAAACCCTGGGGGCCTTAAAGAACCTTGAACCAGGGAATACGGCGGAACATAAAGAGGTCTGGAGCGTTCAGGAGGTTGGCGCTCTTTCACCCTGCCAGGATGCCGTCGATAAAGTTCCCGGTGTCTGTTTTTAATGCCTTCTATTGAGCACGGGGGTGGGCTTTATTATAAAATTCCCTCAGTCTTTCTACCGTCAGATGGGTATAAACCTGGGTTGTCGTTATCTGTTCGTGTCCGAGAAGCTCCTGTACCGTTCTCAGGTCTGCGCCCCTGTCGAGAAGATGCGTTGCGAAAGTGTGGCGGAAGGTGTGGGGGGTTATCTTCTTCCCGACTCCTGAAATCCTTGCATATTTTGCAACCAGCCTTTCCACGCCCCTTTCCGTAAGGGGTTTTTTGTACTTATTCAAAAAAAGCCTGTCCTCTTTTTTGCCGGGTCTTTTTTCCATGTAGTCCATCAGCGCTTTCATTGCCGGCCTGCCTAACGGAACTATCCTTTCCTTTTTCCCCTTGCCCCTGACTTTTACCAGCTCTTCTATAATGTTTATATCTCCCGTTTTCAATGCAGCCAGTTCCCCTACCCTGATACCCGTTGAGTAGAGGGTTTCAAGCACCGCCCTGTCTCTCAATGCCTGCCACGTTCTTCCCGAGGGAGACTCTATAATCTTGAGGGTTTCTTCGAAGGTCAAAAATTCCGGAAGGTACTCGCCTTTTTTCGGGGTATAGAGCAGAAGGGCGGGGTTTGACTTGATGTGTTTCCTGGCATGCAAAAACCTGAAGAAAGCTTTAAGGCTTGCCACTTTTCTTGCAACCGTACTGTCGCTGTAATCTTTTTCTCTCAAAGCGGACAGGAAGGAGATAAAGGCCTGGTAATCTAATTCTGCCAAAGAATTAAACACCCTCTCCCGCGACCATGAAATGAAATCCAGCAGGTCTGTCCGGTAAGCTTCCACGGTATTTTCAGAGTAGTTTTTCTGGTGAGCGAGGTAATCGAGAAACTGCTTGAGCAATTCTTCCATTCCTGTTGTCTCAGTCAATCATGCCCTTGGTTGACGGTAACCCCGAACCTTCCTTTTTCAAGGCTTCTTTTACAGCCAGTCCGAGGGATTTGAAAATAGCTTCGTTGACATGATGGAGGTTGTCGCCGTAAAGAAGATTTACATGAAGGGTAACGCCTGCGTGGACGACAAAAGCCTTTAAAAATTCCCTGGAGTCTTCCACTTCAAAGCTGCCTTCCCTTCCCTTAACAAGCGGGACGTTAAAAACCAAAAGCGGCCTTCCCGATATGTCGAGGGACACGTTGACAAGGGTTTCATCCATCGGCAAGGAGGCAAACCCGAATCTCCTGATGCCTTTCCTGTCTCCCGCGGCTTTTTTCAGTGCTTGTCCGAGGCATATGCCCGCGTCTTCAATAAGGTGGTGCGTATCCACCTTTAAATCGCCTTCCGCTTTAATCTCCATATCTACCCGGGA
>Ga0272443_10000972_pt1 | contig 46215 bp, 29 predicted proteins | sample SSMAcet12_FD_193581 | JGI IMG/M metagenome (GOLD analysis project Ga0272443, IMG submission 193581) | Marine sediment archaeal communities from Little Sippewissett salt marsh, Falmouth, MA, United States - SSM-Acet-12 | ecosystem: Environmental > Aquatic > Marine > Wetlands > Sediment ...
ATTTTCGACGGCCACCTTCAGGACATCGTTGAAGGCCCGTGTCATAAACTGCTCCAACCGCGCATTGACTTCATCCTCGGTCCAGAAAAATCCCATCCGATCCTGCACCCATTCGAAATAAGATACAGTAACGCCACCCGCATTGCAAAGAATATCGGGAATCACGAAAATATTGTTTTCCTGCAAAATCGGATCGGCGTCGGGCGTCACCGGACCGTTGGCGCCCTCGGCAATCACTTTGGCCTTGATATGAAAGGCGTTTTCGGCGGTTATCTGGTTCTCGAGCGCGGCCGGCACAAGAATATCCACTTTGGTATATAAAAGTTCGTCTTTATCGAATTCTTTCGCTCCCGGGAATCCGCCCAATTTTTTAGTTTCCGCGACATGTTCGATAAGAGCCTCGATATCGATACCATCGGGATTTTGCAAACCTCCGAAGACATCGCTGACATGGGTTACTTTTACTCCCAACCGATGTAGGTACAGCGCCGCCACCGAACCGACATTGCCAAAACCCTGCACCGCGGCCGTCGATTTCTCCGGTTTCAATTTGAGATGTTTGAGCGCCTCGCGCACCGTAATCACGACCCCGGCGCCGGTCGCCTCGCGCCGTCCCTCCGAACCACCCAGAACCACCGGTTTGCCGGTAACAACCGACGAGACGGTCTGCTGGGAATGCATCGATACGGTATCCATTATCCAGGCCATGGTTTCTTCGTTGGTGTTCACATCCGGGGCGGGAACATCCTTTTCCGGCCCGATGGTGTCCATCAACGCCGCCGTGTAGCGCCGGGTGAGACGTTCCAGCTCACCTTTGGACATTTTCGACGGATCGCAGATAATACCGCCCTTGCCGCCGCCGAATGGGATACCGACGATGGCGCTTTTCCAGGTCATCCACGAGGCCAGCGCCTGGACTTCGTCGAGCGTGACATCGGGGTGGTACCTGATACCGCCTTTGGCGGGACCCCGGACAATACTGTGCTGGACACGGTAGCCGGTGAACATTTTAAACGTGCCGTCATCCATTCTCACCGGTAATTTGACGATTGTGCTTTTGCGGGGGTATTTAAGAAATTCGAGTAAACCCGGATCGATATGCAGGTTGGCCGCCGCCTGGTCAAACTGCTTCATCACATTGTCAAATGTGGAAACCGGAATGGTGATTGATTTCAGCCGCTTTTGCTTTGGCATCGTTATTCAGCTCCCAATTAATTTATTATTTATTTATTTTTTTTGCTAACCGAAACATAAGTTGAATCCGCTTCAAAAAAACGCCATTTTTTGTCGACCGCCCTCTTTATTCCAATACGGCCTGAAGTTTCTATTCGCGCAGGAAGATATCCCCTGTCTTCAAGATACAGTACATCGCCAACAAGATCGAGACCGTTATGTTCCCGGGTCAGGCCGAACGCCTTGCAGAATTTTCCCGGGCCGTCGGTCATTTTATTGGCCCTGTTGAAATCGTACCTGGGAATCATGGTATCGATTCCCTCGGCCGGCTCGGCGCCTCGTATTAAAACCGCCGCCGGGAAATTCTCGCCCTCGGTGACGATATTTAAACAGTGATACATTCCATAAATAAAATATACATAGCTGAATCCCCCCATGCCGTACATGACGGCGTTCCGTTTGGTCATGCCCACCGCGGCATGGCAGGCCGGATCGTCCTCCCCGATATACGCTTCCACCTCCACCAGGCGGGCCGAAAGCACCCGGCCGCCTTCGCTGAACACCAGGTATTTCCCGATCAGATCGCGGGCCACATCGAGAGTCGGCCGGAGATAAAACTCTCTGCCGAGCTTAACCGGGGCAAAAGACATCGATCAAATCACTCGCTGACATACGGAAAAAGTTCATAGGCGATCGTTTTGGCCGTCTCGAAATCAAAACCGACCTCCGACGGCCGGTGCGCATCGGAACCGAGAGCGGCAATCCGCACACCGGCGCTGCGGGCCATGTTGATTATCTCCATCGATGGATAATAATCCTTGTGTCCCTTTCTCATCGCGGCGGTGTTTATTTCCATCCCTACATCGTGCTCAACCATAGTCTCAAAAAGAGATTCGATGCGGCCTCGGTGTATGCTCAAAATCTCATCGCCGTAATATTTGAGGCCATACCATTTGTACATATCGAGATGCGCAGCAACGTCGAACAGCCCGGTTTTCACCATTCGGCTCATCAGGTCGAAATAACCATCGATCACTTTCTCCAGCGGGATTTCTGCGGCGGCCCGTTTCATATCGTCGTCGTTACAGATGCAAACATCGCCTATTTCATGCACCGCACCCAGCCTGTAATCGAGCGGGTAGGTGTTGAACAGCTTCCTGATTTCGTCCTCACAGCCGGGATAATAGCCGACCTCGATTCCGCATTTGATAACCATCGGGTTATCGACTTTGGCCGCCTCGACCGCCTTAACATAGTGTCCGAAGTTTTCCACCGAGTTAAGCTTCAATTCACCGTCGATCCTGATCGACCGACACCACTCGGAGTTGGTCGGATCGGAATCGTAATGGGTGGTAAAGCATATTTCCGAAATTCCTTTTTCGCGGGCGGCGGCGCAGAATTCCTCGATGGTACCCTCGGCATCGACCGAAAAATCGGGGTGAACGTGATAATCCGCCAGAGCATAATTTTCACTAAACATAATTATTTCCTGTTATACAAATCTGTTCCCGGTCAGGAACGGGTTACTTTTTCTTTCCTGGCCGACACTGGTGAACGGGCCGTGGCCCGGATAGCAGATGATTTCATCCGGCAGGGTCAGAATGTTGCGGTCGATGGAATCGATCAACTGTTGATAGTTGCCGCCGGGCAGATCGGTCCGCCCCACCGAGCCGTTGAAAAGGGTATCGCCGCAGAAAAGATACCTTTCGGCGAAATAGCAGATCCCGCCCGGTGAATGTCCGGGGGTGGCGATGATCGAAAAAGTCATCGAGCCGATTTTGAGACTGTCCCCGTCGCCGAGAATATGATCGGCGGGCGGACATGTTATCTGGAAACCGAAAAAGGCCGAGACATTGGCCGACGGCGATTCCAGCATGGCTTCGTCTCCCCGGCCGATATAAATCGGGATTTTCAACTTTTCCTTAATCGGCTGGACGGCCGCGATATGATCGGCATGCCCGTGGGTGAGCAGGATGGCCTCGATCTCAATGCCTTTTTTTTCGGCCCGCTCGAGTATTTTCTCATCCTCGTCGCCCGGATCGATAACAACGCCTTTCCGGTCACCCTCGTCCCAGACGAGGTAACAGTTAGTCTCAAAAGGGCTTACTACGATTGTTTCAATTTGCATAGTCTTTATACGCTTACATTAATTAGTTTACGGGGTAAAATATCCATTAAAGCCCTTTTGTCAATGAATAGTTGCGGGCCAATTGGCCGGCTTTTTAAATCAAAAGGATACGTAGAATATATGGAAAAAAACGAATTATTTTATTTTTAAAAATACACAATTTATGCTTTAATACCGATTGACATTTGAAAAAAAGAATATATATAATGTCGAAGAGGTTAAAAAAATGTTGAATGATATAAAAGACCATATAACTGATTTAAACACACGACTTTCCAAACTTGCGAGGTTTCTTTGACCTCGACAAACGTCGTGAAAAAATTAACAAGTTAGAAGAAAAATCAACCGAACCCGATTTCTGGAACGACAACCAGAGCGCTCAGACGATCCTCAAGGAGATTGCCGACCACAAAAAGTGGCTGGAGAAGGTGGATGGTCTGACCGATGAGTTGTCCGATCTGGAAGAACTCGCCGGCCTTACCGAGGACGAGGACACGGTCGAACTGGATGAGATACGCCATTCGCTCGATGATCTCGATCAAATCCTCGAAAAACTCGAATTCACAACTCAACTCTCGGGTCCCGATGATTCCCGTAACGCCATCCTGACCATACATCCCGGCGCGGGCGGCACCGAATCGCAGGATTGGGCCGATATGCTGTTCAGGATGTACAACCGCTGGTGCGAAGAGAAAAATTTCAAGGTGACGCTTATCGATCATCAACCGGGCGAAGAGGCCGGTTTGAAATCGGCCACGCTGCAAATCGAGGGCGAGTATGCCTTCGGGTATCTCAAGGCCGAGTCGGGCGTTCACCGCCTGGTGCGGATATCGCCGTTCGACGCCAACAGCCGCCGGCACACGTCATTCGTTTCGATTTATGTTTACCCCGAAGTCGACGACAATATCGAAATCGAGGTTAACGAAGAGGACATTCGCATCGACACCTACCGCGCCTCGGGCGCGGGCGGACAGCATGTCAACAAGACGTCCTCGGCGGTGAGGATAACCCACATCCCCACCAACATAGTGGTCCAGTGCCAGAACGAACGCAGCCAGATAAAGAACCGTGCGACGGCGATGAAAATACTGCGGTCACGGCTCTATCAGCTCGAGCTGGAGGAGCAACGCAAGAAAAAACAGAAACTGGAACAGACAAAAAAGAAAATAGAATGGGGCTCGCAAATCCGGAGCTATGTCTTTCATCCCTATAACATGGTCAAGGATCACCGTACCAACATGGAGACATCCAATATACAGGCTGTCATGGACGGTGATATCGACCGTTTCATAGAGGCGTATTTGTCCGACCCCGATTTTATAGATAACTGATGTCATACACGAACTTATTTCCTAATTGAAGGAGATCTCGTAATGTCAAGCGAATCAAACAATATTCTTGATTCCATAAAGGATAAAGCACGGGCAATAAATAGAAAAGTGGTTCTCCCCGAGGGTACCGAGCCACGCGTGATACAGGCGGCCAAAATACTGGTTGAGGAGAAAATCGCCCGGGTCGTACTGCTGGGAGACCGCGACGAAATAGATAAACTGGCCGACGAGCACGGCCTCGATCTGAATACGGTCGAAGTCATCGATCCGCCCAAGTCGGAACTGATTCCGGAATTTACCAAAACTTATTTCGAGAAAAGAAAACATAAAGGTATAACCGAGGCCCAGGCCGAGGAGAATGTCAAACAGGTGCTGTTTTTCGGCGCCCTGATGGTCGATAAAGGCCTGGCCGACGGATGCGTGGCCGGTTCTATAAACACCACCGGCGATGTCATGCGGGCGGCCATCCAGGTGATCGGGCTGGCGCCGGGTATCAACACCGTCTCCAGTTCATTCATAATGACCCTTCCCGAGTTCCGCGGTGAGAAAAACGTCATCCACATGTATGCCGACTGTGCGGTGGTTCCCAATCCGAATGTCGAGCAACTGGCCTCGATCGCGGTATCGACTGCGGATACAATGCAGAAACTGATTGGAACCGAACCGAAAGTGGCGATGCTTTCGTTTTCCACCAAGGGTTCGGCCAAACACGAGGATGTGGACAAGGTCCTGGCGGCGCTGGAAATCGTCAGAAAAGAGCATCCGGAGCTCAAGGTTGACGGCGAATTGCAGCTCGACGCCGCCATCATACCCGAGATAGCCAAACGAAAGGCTCCCGACTCCAAGGTTGCCGGCGAAGCCAACGCCCTGATATTCCCCGATCTCGATTCCGGGAATATCGGCTACAAGCTGGTCCAGCGCCTGGCCGGAGCGACTGCCACCGGGCCGATCGTGCAGGGGCTCAGACTCCCCATGAACGATTTGTCGCGGGGATGCTCGGCCCAGGACATCGTCGATGTCTCGGCAATTGCCTTATTGATGAAAGGATAAATCGACCGGCAATGCGACCAAAATATCGGTTGACATTATCGGCGGGAAAGTGTTTCTTTTGACTCTAATTTAACAATCCGGCGGCGGTAAAACGCCGCCTTAAATCATTCTGGTAGGAGAGTGCTGTTGTGAGTTCCCTCATTATTATTATCATTGTCGCGGTTGTTGTTCTGGCGGCAATATTTTTCGTAATTTTGCGGAATTACCGTAAGGTAGGTCCCAATGAAGTACTGATAATTGCCGGCGGCAAAAAACGTACGATTACGTTGCCGGACGGTACTTCGCGACAGGTTGGATACCGGTTTCGTATCGGCGGAGGTACATTTGTCAAACCGTTTATCGAACAGGCGATGATTCTTCCTCTGGAAATTATCCCCATGGATATTATGGTCGAAGACGCCATATCGACCAACGGCATCCGTTCCACAGTCAAGGGAACGGCGGAAGTAAAAATCGCCGGTGATGAAGCCTCGATCCATCTGGCCGCCGAGCAATTTCTCGGCAAACCGCTGTCCGATATCCGCGACGTCGCCCTGAGAACGCTCGAAGGTTCGACCCGCGCCCTGATCGGTACCAAGAACCTGGAATCGATCAACAAGGACCGCAAGGATTTTGCCAAAGCGGTTTTCGACGATGTCAGCGAGTATTTTGCCAACATGGGCCTCAAACTTCAGTCATACAACCTGAAAGAAATCACCGATCCGTCGGGTTACCTCGAAGCTCTCGGAAAACCGCGTATCGTAGAAGCCCGGCGTGATGCCGAAGTGGCCGAGGCCGAAGCGGCCCGCGATGCCATCATCAAGTCGGCCGAGGCCAAGAAAGAAGGAGATATCGCCAAGATCCAGGCCGAAACCGAAGTGGCCGACGCCAATCAGGATTTCGAGTTGAAACGGGCCGAATTGCAAAAAGAATTGAACTCTAAGAAAGCCGACGCCGATTTCGCCTATGAATTGCAGAGAAACAAGCTGAACCAGGAACTGAAGACGGAAGAAGCCAAGGTCAAGCTGATTGAAAAAGATTCGCAAATCGAACTGGAGAAAAAGGAAATCGACCGAATTGAGCAGGAACTCGAATCGAAAGTCCGCAAGCCGGCCGAGGCCGAGCAGTTCCGTCTTGAAGCCGAAGCCAAAGGTATGGCCGAGGCCAAGCGGATACAGGGCATTATCGAAGCCGAGCTGGTCGAGAAGGTCGGCCAGGCCGAGGCCGAAGCGATGCGCCTGAAGGCCCAGTCCTACAGCGCATATTCACAGCCGGCGGTGCTGCAGATGATCTTCGAAAAACTGCCCGAACTGGCCAAAGAGATGGCCACGCCGCTTTCGAAGGTGGACAAAATCGTTATGGTCTCCAATGACGGCAAGATGGGGACCTCCAAAATTACGGGCGAAGTGGCATCGATGATGTCGCAGCTACCGACGGTGGTGAAGTCACTCTCCGGATTCGATCTGGAGGACTGGCTGAACAAGCTGTCGGATAAAAAGAAGGACGCAAAGACCGAGACTCCGCAGGACTCGTCTCCGGCAGACGGTCAGAAATAAGGGGTAAGCGATGATATCCAATAGAATCGGACGTCTGGAGCTTTCCCCGACTCTCCGTATCAATGCCAAGGCCAAGGCGATGAAGGCCGAGGGCATTGATGTTATTGATTTTTCGGTCGGGGAGCCCGACTTTCCAACTCCGGCGGATATTAAAGCCGCCGGGAAAAAGGCAATCGACGAAAATTTCACGAAATATACCGCCAATGACGGTATCCCGGAACTTAAGGCGGCTATCAGAAATCGCCTTAAGGAAGATCATGGTTTGGAATATGCCGACAAGGAGATAATCGTCTCCAGCGGCGCCAAACACAGCCTTTACAACCTGATGGTGGCCACGCTCAATCGTGACGAGGAGGTCATCATCCCTGCACCGTACTGGGTCTCCTACCCCCAGCAGGTGCTGATGGTGAAAGGCAAACCGGTGATCGTCCCGACCCGGGAAGAAAACGGTTTCCGCCTGACTCCCGAGGAACTGAAGGCAAATCTCAATTTCAACACCAAGGCCATAATCTTAAACAATCCGAGTAACCCGACCGGCTCCGCCTACACCCGCGACCAGCTCATGGAAATTTGCGAGATTGCGGCGGCCGAGGGTCTTCTGATTATAGCCGACGAGATTTACGAGAAAGTCATATACGATGATTACCGTTTTACTTCGATCGCTTCATTGAGCGAAAAAATCAAAGAGAAGACGGTCATTATCAACGGCGTCTCCAAATCATATTCGATGACGGGATGGCGAATCGGATACGCGGCCGGCCCCCGGGATATTATCTCGGCGATGGCGATTGTCCAGTCGCATACCACCTCCAACGCCAACTCGATCGCCCAGAAAGCGGCGGCCGAGGCGATGTCGGGACATCAGGCCGAAATTAACCGGATGGTGGCCGAGTTCCAGTCGCGGCGCAATTACATGATGAGCAAAATCAATCGCATTCCCGATATTTCGTGTCATCAGCCGCAGGGAGCTTTCTACCTCTTCCCCAATTCGTCGGCCTATTACAATACCGAATACGGCGGGATGAAAATCCGCAACTCGTACGGACTCTGCTACTACTTGCTGAAAGAAGCCGCCGTGGCGCTTGTTCCCGGCAGCGCTTTCGGCGCCGACGACAATATCCGTCTCTCCTACGCCACCTCGATGGACAAGATCGAAGAGGGAACCGATCGCGTTATCAGGGCGATGGCGAAATTGACGGAGTCGCCGAAATACAAACGGGTCGCATTGCAGAATGTCATGACGCATCCGCAAAAAAATATCGAGATGGATACGGCCGTTACGGTCGAGGATCGCGATATCCTGGTGCAGGAAGCGGAAGCCGCTCTGCCCTACGACCGCTATTTCGAATGGAACGCCAATATTAACGGCATTATCATACAACTGCGGACCAATGTGCCGCACCTTTATGATTTCTGGGTCGAAAACTGGTACCCGGCCCAGCTCGAATCCGATCTGGAACCGCACGGCATCATTTACGCCGTCGACGGCGTTCCCGGCCGGACATCTTACGGCTACTACTGCCCCGAGATGAGAACCGCCGTTTTATTCAATACCAGTTACTACGGCCAGATACGTAGCCTGGCGCTGGGTATGGTGGCGCAGGCAAGCGAACGTCTGCTCGATGTTCACGGCCTACGAGCCGCCTGTGTCGACTACGGCGGCCGGGGGCTGGCCCTGATCGGGGCCAAAGGTATGAAACGCGGCTCGTCGTTTATTCGTCTCCTCGAAGACGAGAAGGCCCGCTTCCTGACCAACGACTGGGTGTATGTGCGGTACCGGGGCGATGAGGCTATCGCCGACGCGCCGGAGCGGAAATTTTATTTCAAAACCGACATGGCCAAAGATTTCCGCCACTATGCCCGTGTCTTCGACCGCAGTAAATGCGAAAATGTCGTGACCAAACGCTCCGACTGGTCGAACATGAAAGAGCTGGGCGATGAATGCCCGCTCGATCTCGGCGAACCGTACTGCTACTGGGGTAGCAAGGATTCGAGGGCGCTGGTCGATGCGGCCTGGATCGGCGGCCCGCAGAAATATGTCAAGCGGTCGCATTTGAAAACGGTGGTCATGCTCAATTTCGAACCGAACGCCCCGGCCGTGGAAAAACTCTCGGTCGAAGACGCCCTCGACTATGTCACCGAGGGGAAATACCGCCTTCCTTCGGGGGCGGGCATGTCGCCCTATGAAACGCAGCCGTTCTTCAATCCATATATTATAGGATCATCGGTTGACCAGGACGATCTGCAACGCCGTAATTTCCATCAGTTGTTCCGTGTAACTGATGCGTACAAAGTGAATATAGCATCAATCCCGCCGGAAGCGCTCAAATCGCGCATCCGCGAGTTGATTTAGAGGAGGTCGGAATGGCTAATACACTGGGAATAATAAAACCGGACGGTGTTCGACGCAGACTGGTCGGGAAAATTATCCGCGAAATCGAAAAAGCCGATCTGATCATTCGCGGGATGAAAGTGCTCAAACTGAATAAGGTCGATGCCGAGAGATTTTATGCCGTCCATGAAAACAAACCGTTTTACAAATCACTCGTCGAATTCATGACCTCCGGCCCGATCGTAGTCATGGTCCTTGGCGGACACGGCTCGATCGAACGCTGGCGCGACTTGATGGGCGCCACCGATCCGGCCCGGGCGAAATACAAGACAATCCGGCGGGAATACGGAACCTCGGTCGAGAAAAATGTGGTCCATGGCTCCGACGGCGAAGCCACGGCCAAAACCGAGATCGCCTTCTTTTTTGATGATGATGAAATTCTGCCGAAGGGTGCATGATCATGTCTGATTCGATTTATGATTTGGGTTTATATGCCCGGTTCGCCCGGGATTTAAAAAGACGCCTCGACGGCCCCAACATTAAAAACGCCAAACTCGAGGATTTGCGCGAACCGTCAATCCAGACCGGAACGCAAACCAAATTCGGCTCATGGGGCTGGCGTTCCGCGGTGTCCAGCCGTATCGCCGAAAAAACGGTATACCTCGGCTCGGAAAAAATCCGCGAGTTTCACCTGACCGATAACAAGCGCAAGATTATCTCCAAGGCCCCCGAGGAACTTGATAAAGTTCTTCACCTGATGGAGACCCTGCCCATGTACCGGCTGAGCCGGCAAATGGGACAGAACCCGGAATACAATCCGAAATGCAACCTTTTTATCTCCACAGCCGATCTCAAAAACGCCCGGCTGGGTTATATGTGGGGCCATACGATGGGACCGGTCACAAAGGCCCCGGGGCCCGAATTCACGCTGATTCATATTCCCGAGGAGCACCATATCCGCCAGCAGGTATTGGCGCTTCCCGATCATAACATCACTCTTGTCCTCGGATCCGATTATATGGGCGAAGATAAAAAGGGATTTCTTCGAAACGGTATGCATGCGGCCGGCGCGCTGGATATGCTGGGACTTCACGCCGGAACCAAGGTGGTCGTCATTCGCGACTCCAAAACCAACAAGCTCAAAAAATACGGTGTTTTTCTGTTCGGCCTGTCGGCCACCGGTAAAAGCACCTGGTCCTGTCACCAGCTCGGTTTGAACTGGTCGAAGGGTGAGCGAACACTGGTCTGCCAGGATGATATCTGCTTTTTGAAAGACGACGGTTCGGCGTATGGCTCGGAATATAACTATTTTGTCAAGACCGATGTCGACAAGAAGCTTCAGGAGTCGATGTATAACGCGCTGGTTCACAAGAGCGCCATGTACGAAAATGTCATGATCAACGCCGACGGCAGCCCTGATTTTCTCGATGAAAACCTGTGCGGTAACGGCCGCGGGGTAATTATGCGGAAACAACTCAAGATCAAGCGCGGGCACTGGCCGTTCGCCATGAAAGATATCTGGTATCCGACTCTCAACCTGCCGCCTGTCGAGGAACTCGACGGTCTGGTCTTTGCCTTTATCACCCGGCGAAACACGATTATGACCTTCGCCCAGCGGTTGACACCGATCCAGGCCGCCCTCGCCTACCTGTGGGGCGAGTCGAGCCACAGCTATGCATCCAACCCGGCCAAGGCGGGAGAATCGGTTCGCACGGTCGGCACCGATCCGTTTATTGTCGGGTCGCGGGCGCATAAAGTGAATATGTTCTATAACATAATCATGACCCTGGCGGAGAATTACCCCGACAAAGTCGCTTTCTACCAGTATAACACCGGCGGCATGGGAGAAATTATCGAGAAACTGGCCGACGGCTCGAAGAAAATGATCCGCAAAACCGAACGCGTACCGATCGATACGATGGCCGCCATTCAGCGCGGCGATCTGCGCGGCACCAACAGGTATCGGGACAGTTTCCTCGGAACCGAAGTAATTACATCGGCCGAGGGTGTCGATCTGGGCGGTTACAATCCGGAGAGTTATTATTCGCAGGATCAGATCGATAATTATCTGCGGGATATTGTCAACGGGCGGCGGAAATTCACCGAGAAAGTGGCCGAGGAAGGTTTGATGCCGGAAATTATCCGCGCCGCCGAGCAATCCTACGGTATCGCGCCGGAAAAGGAAACCAAAGTCTATATGTCATCCCGGAAAAAAGATGACGTTCCCCCGCCGAAAAAACCGATCGGCAAGCTGACCGACTGGAAACCGAACTCGCGCCTGACGCGCGACCGGGGCTGGCGATACGGTTGATCGGCGCTGATGAACTTCTGCCGATAAGCTTGGTTATGAGAAACTAAAAAGGGGTAATTGACGGAGTTTGTATATTATGCCTACGTATCAATATAAATGCCGCGAATGCGGCCATGAATTCGAGGAGTTTCAGTCTATTTCGGATGATCCTGTTTCCGTCTGTCCGAAATGCAAGGGTCATACGGAACGTGTAATAACCGGGGGCATCGGATTTGTCCTGAAAGGTTCCGGGTTTTACTCGACCGATCACCGCTCCGCTTCCTACAAGAAAGGCGAGCAGAAGGAAAAATCGGATGTAACCACCCCGCCGAAAACCGAAAGCAAACCGGATTCAAAGACCAAAAGCGATGTGAAAAAGGCTTGAACAGGCAATGTTTAGTTTTAATGGTCTCAGGGATAAGTTCGGGGAAAAACTTATTCTTGAGACCGCTTCGTTTACCGACTATTTCCGCGATGCCTCCGAGATAAATTTCAAGGCCCCCGCAATCATTTTCCCCGATTCCGAAACCGAGGTTGTCGAGATAATAAATTACTGCCGCGAAAACGGCCTGCCGATCGTTTTCAGGGGCGCCGGCACCGGGTATACCGGCGGGGCGGTTCCGGTTCCGAAAGGCCTGGTCTTATCTCTTGAACACCTCCGAAAACTGGAGATGTATGCCGAACACAAACGCGCCTTCTGCGGGCCGGGAATCATCACCATCGACCTGATGAAAGCGGCCGAGAAACTGAATCTTTTCTATCCGCCCGACCCGGCCAGTTATGATGAATCGACACTGGGCGGCAATGTCGCCGAGTGCGCCGGCGGCCTCCACTGCAAAAAATACGGCGTCACCAAGGACTATATCATCGGCCTGCGGGCCGTGACCATAGACGGCGATATCATAAAAACCGGCGTATACTCCGACAACGATCTGTTCGATCTGTCGGGGGTAATCATCGGGTCTGAGGGACTCCTGGCGGCGGTGACCGAAATCGCCGTCCGGCTGATCGATCTCCCCCGCTTCGGCCCGACCATCCTGGCCGCCTTCGGTCAGCCCGAAGATGCCGCCCGTACCGTCGCCGAAATCACACGGCGCGGGCTTGTCCCGGCGGTTATGGAATATATGGACGACGATGCGGTTGTTTGTTCAAACAACTACGAAAAATCGATAGAGATCGACAACGCCCGGGCCATACTGCTCTTTGAAACATCCGGCGACAATTGCATCGACGAAGCGGACCAGATAGAGAATATCTGCAGGCAGTTTCGAGCCAATTATCTTAAACGCGAAAACGACCGGGAGAAAGCGGAGATACTCTGGAAAATCCGGCGCAACCTCTCCAAAGCGGTCAAAGAGACGGCTCGCCATAAAATATCCGAGGATGTCTGCGTCCCCCCGTCGCGGCTGCCGGAACTGGTCGCCTTCGTGTCCGATCTCAATGATGAGTTGCCGGTGCGGGTTAATTCGTACGGTCATGCCGGTGACGGCAACCTCCATGTCAATTTCCTGGCCGAAAGCGACAGCGAAGAAGAGCTGGCCGTTATCGACGCCGCGGTCAGGCGTTTATTCGACAAAACCCTCTGCCTCGGTGGAACCCTCACCGGGGAACACGGCATCGGCCTGACCAAGCGGGCTTTTCTGAATCTCGAATTTACTCCGCCGACCATCGAATCCATGAAAAGGATAAAGGCCGTATTCGACCCGCACGGATTGCTGAATCCGGGGAAAATGTTCGCAACATCATAGTCCAACCGCCCGTATCAGTATCGAAGATGAATTTCCATTGTTCATCGGAAAAATTAAAATAAAAGACCAAAAACTTGCGAAATGGGTTGTTGTACTATTGACAAACGCCTTTAAATAAATTAAAATAAATGCTCTACTTTACGCGGAGGTATAACCATTGGCTCGGACAGTAATCCTAATCTATCAATATAAAACATATCAGGAGTACATTGAATGGCCACATTAAAAAACAAGCTTGCCAAAATGATTCCGCCGCTGAGAGACGAACTCAAAGCGATCGGAAAAAAACACGGCAATAAGAAAATCTCCGACGTGACTGTCGCCCAGGCATACGGCGGCATGCGCGGTGTCAAGGGAATGATCTGCGACACATCGGTCGTCTATCCCGACAAGGGACTGGTCATCCGCGGTATCCCGATTATGGAACTGCGTGATAAATGGCCGGAAGAAATTTTCTATCTCCTCTGCACGGGCGAATTGCCGGACAAGAAGGCCCTGAAAGACCTGCAGAAAGAATTCGCGAACCGGTCGAAGGTTCCAAACTATGTTTGGAAAGTCCTCGAAGCCATGCCCAAAAACTCTCATCCGATGGCGATGCTCGACACCGGTATTCTGGTTATGCAGCGCGAGTCGGAATTCAAAAAAGCTTATGACAAGGGCATGAAGAAAACCGATTACTGGAAACCGACCCTGGAAGATTCTCTGAATCTGCTGGCCAAGCTTCCAAGTATCGCCGCCGGCGTCTATCGTCTCCGCTTCAACAAGGGCCCCAGAATTCCGTATAAGAAAGATCTTGACTGGGGCGCCAACTATGCCCGCATGCTGGGTATCAAGGACAAAACCGGTGTCTTCACCAAACTGATCCGCCTCTATCTGACGCTTCACTGCGATCACGAGGGCGGCAATGTCAGCGCCAACACCTGCCACACCGTCGGCTCGGCGCTGTCCGATGCCTACTATTCGGTCTCGGCCGGTTTGAACGGCCTGGCCGGCCCGCTTCACGGTCTCGCCAACCAGGAATGTCTGGGATGGGTCCTGGATACGATGAAAAAATTCAAGGGCGCCCCGACCGAAGAGCAGATCGAAAAATATGCCTGGGATACGCTTAACAGCGGTAAAGTCATTCCGGGTTATGGTCACGCCGTCCTGCGTGTAACCGATCCGCGCTTCAGCGCCTTCCTCGCCTTCGGTAAAGAAAATCTGCCGAAGAGCAAGGTCTTCCAGACGGTCGCCAGGGTTTACGACGTGGTGCCGGGAGTCCTCAAAAAGCACGGCAAGGCCAAGAATCCGTGGCCGAATGTCGATGCCGGCTCCGGCTCACTGCTGTATCATTTCGGCCTGAGAGAGTTCCCGTATTACACGGTCCTCTTCTCGGTTTCGCGTGCGATGGGTATGCTTTCGCAGTTGACTCTCAACCGCGCCATGGGTACCGCCATCACCCGCCCGAAATCGGTCAGCACCGAGTGGATCAAGCAGAACGTCAAATAAGAATAATTCTTATAACTGATAAAACGGCGGCATACAGCCGCCGTTTTTTTAATGGGGAAACTTAATTAGAAATTCGACACCGCCCTCGTCGGGCGCGACAACTTCGATTGCTCCACCGAACTCCTCGACAATCTGATGAACTATGGATAATCCCAGCCCGGTCCCTCTGTCGCGGGTGGTGAAATACGGAGTGAATATTTTATGCCGAATATCTTCGGGAACTCCGGGTCCGGTGTCTTTGACCGATAGAAAGATATCATCCCCGCGCCGCTCCAGCCGAACCGTCACCCGTCCACCGTTCTTTTCACAGGCATCGACCGCATTGCGGACAAGATTGATGACAAGCTGTTTCAGGCGATCCTCGGATAAGTTGGCCGAGATACCTGTCTCGATTTCGGACTCGACGGCAATGTCCTCTCTCTGATGTCCGATGACGACAAGGTTGACCGTCTCCCTGATCACTTTCGAAATATCGACACTCCCGGACGCCTTGCCCTTCTCGCGGGCCAGCGACAGGAAACGGGTCACAATATCATTGAGTCGCCCCGCTTCCGACTTGATTTGTCGGGCGAAAGAATCGAATTCCTCCGCATTTTCTTTCGGTTCGAATTCGCCGAGCAGACGCTGGGCGGCGATGGATATGGCATTGAGCGGATTCCTTATCTCATGCGCAACCCCGGCGGCCATATCGCCCAGTTCGGTCAGCCGCTCGCGACGGCGGGCGGTTTCTTCGAGTTCCCGGATATGAGTGTAATCATAGATAACAGCCACCGCCCCGGTGATATTTTTATTCTCGTCGTATATGCGTCCGGTGTTGATCAGCAGATGTTTACTTCGCGTCGGCACCTTGAGCGTCAGCTCATCTTCGCCGGTTCCTTTTTCGCCGGCAAGGATTTTATCAAATGGAATTATATCGCTGAATTCCAGTCCTCGCCATGACCGCCCGAGAACATCCCTTTCCTCGCACTCAAATATGTTCAGGAACGGCCGGTTAACCATCTCTGTTTTGCCATCGCTCCCAACCGCGATAATACCCGCATTGATGCTGTCGAATACTTTCTCCGACAGCGATTTCATCCTCCGGTACGACTGATCGAGATAAACTCGCTTCTGCTTGCCGGTGAAATACATTGCCGCCAGCACCAGCGCGGCAAATATGAGGATGCTCAAAAATATCATCTGCTGGTTATAGCCGGCGACAATATCATAATATTTTTCGAGAGGTATACCCAGCCTGAAAATACCCTCTTCGTATTCGACTGATGAAAATTTCTTGGCCAGTTCGAGGATCGGCCGTCCCTCGGATTCATATTCCCGCCAGACAATCGAATCGACCGCGAGCGCCGTCTGCAAAAACGGATCTTTCTCGATTTTCAGCAACGGGCCGATTTTGCGCGATGAAAAGACGATTCCATCCATTGTCTGAAATATGATGTATTCGACCCCAACCTCGCGGGCGATATTACGGACGAGAAAACCGATACCGATGTTTTCTTTTGCCTGGGCATAAAAAAGCGCATCGGAGGCGATGACCACCACATATTTCTGATCCGATGTCCTGGTAAGGTAAAACAGCCTCACATCACCCGGGAGTCTCCCCTCGATAATCTGGAAACTGCTTTGATTGACCGTATCGACCAACAGATTCTCCATTTCCGGGATAACAAAACGATAGATGTCGTTGATATTTACAAAAACGCCCCTCGCTCCCGAGGCCTTCAGATTTTTCTCATTATCGAAAATAAGAATGGCATCGACACCGTAAGCAGAGGCAAAATCCGACAGTTCGGGCGCCGAGAAATCGAGATCGGGACGGATTTCGAGAAACCCGGCCAGATCTGAGAATTTCTCCTGCACCAGCAAATCGAAAAAGGAATTGGCCTTGATGGCGTTGTCCGCCGAAAGAGTCAGACTCTCCAGCAGGGCGCCGCCCTGTTGCCTGAGAAGCTGCAAATTGTCGCCGCGGCTTTTCTGGATACCAAGATAAGTCATGGCAAAAAGCAGGATGCCAATTATGGCAATCAGGGGCAGCACGAACTTGGCCTGCCCAAAACCAAAAGATCGGGTTGTTTTTGAATCCGGCATGGATTAAAAGTAGAATTTTATATGAACGGGGTCAATGATTTATTTTATGCCGTCGCGGGCACTTCGGTCTTATTGATCTCATCGTTTTTGCCGGCGGAATCCGATCGGCTGATCGGGACTTTCACCTCGAAGATGGACTTCGAATCCTCTTCGCTGTGATAGGAAAGCTCACCCTGGTGATTGTCGACGATATTTTTGCAGGTCAGAAGTCCCAGCCCGGTTCCGCTGCGTTTGGTGCTGAAGCGTTTGACGAACAGGTTGCCGATATGATCGCCCTCCACACCCGGTCCGGAATCGGCCACTTTGATGATTGCTGTATGAGAGTCCTCCTCGATGGCGGTGCTGACCACAATCCAGCGATTGTCCTCGGCGTCGGTGATCGCCTCGGCGGCATTGGTGATCAGGTGCACCATAAGATGCTGGAACTGGCTGGCGTCGATTTCGACCAGCGGCAGGTCCTCGGAAAGGTTGGTGCATATAAATATGTCGTCGAATTTATTCTGCGGTTTGAGAAACGCGATCAGGTTTTCCATGAGCTGATTTATATCCACCTTGGCGAACTCGCTGTTTTCGTCGCTGAACCTTGTCAATCCCTCGGTGAAGGTGGTTATTCTCGCGACTGTATCTTTCATCACCTCGAGTTTCTTTTCGATCTTCTCATTGTCGTTTTTGGCCATGAACATCGGTATCAGTTCCAGATTGCCCTGCAATATGGCCAGGTAGTTATTGATCTCGTGGGCGATATCGCGAGCCATTTTGCCGCGCGAGGCAATCCGGTCCAGTTTCAGAATCATATCCTGATAGTTGGCGCTTTCGGAAATCGATTTTACAAAATACAGCATGGCCATCGGATGGCCGCTTTCGGCGCCGAGCGGTGTATGGACCAGTACCGACGGGAAACGCGAGCCGTCACTGCGGCGGCAGATTACTTCCTGCGAATTGAGGTTGTCATCCCGGTCGGCCTCTTTCTTTTCATTATTCACGACCGGTATTAAATGGGAAATTTTCTTACCCAGCAAATTTGTCTGGTTATAGCCGAAATCGCGGGCGGCGGCCTGATTGTAAATTATTACCTGATCCTCGAGATCGGTGACGATGACGGCATCCGGAGAATAATCAACCAGCGCGGTGAGAATCGATTCGGATTCGATTAATGACTTATTGGCTTTCATCAACCGTTCATTGGTGCCGGCCAGTTCCTGCCTGTTCTCCGAGAGCTTCTGCGACATAATATTAAAACCGTGTATAAGACTCCTGATATATTTGTCGCCCTTTTCCTCCATTTGAAACTGCTGTCCCGAAGCGGTCTTTTCAAATCCCTTAATCAAATCACCCAGCGGCCGCCTGACACCTTTCGATATCAGGTTAATTATCAGCAGTGAGATTAATGCGGATACCAGGAACAGCAGGAAAAGGAAATAAGCCTGTTTGCTCCGCGAAATTTCACCCGTTATATTGGGACAGGCGATGACCAGGGTCCGGTCGAATAAAGCATTATTGGGCCTGATAGCAAATAAAACATGCTCCCCGTCCTGCGACAGACCGCTGATATATTGTTGCCGGGAGGCAGACAGAAGACCAACCACACCATTGATGAATGTCCGCGACGAATCGAGGAATATTTTTTCCCGCTCCGACACCGCGAGTCGAATCATTTTATCTACATTATTCAATGTATCATGACAGAGTAAACTTATATCGGTAATATATTCATTACTGTCGGCCATCTCTTGTATTTTGTCTAAGATATCCGACGGGATCTCGAAACCGGTCATGTTTGAATCGATTAAATTGATGACCCTCTCGGCGGCCAGATTGGCCTGGCTGTTCAAATCGGCATAGGCCCTGTTTTCGGGACTATCATCCTGTGGATAAAACAACATCAGCGCCAGAGCCGAAAATATAAATAAAATCTGAATGAAAATCAGGTGCGATACCCTGAACAACAGACTTGGGCTTTTAAATCGAAACATAGTTTAATCTCACCAAGCAAAATCCCGGAAGTTGTCTAACAATCAGGGTATCGGCAGAATGCCGAAATAATATTAGATGTTGAATGAAAGGATATTAAAAAATAGGGAGTGGTGGAGGGGGGATGCCCGACTCTAACGTCAGGTGGCTGGAAATCCAGCACACACCACTCCCTAAATCTCTAACAACTCAAAAAGCGTGTCGTTTCAATTTTCTAAGCATACTTTCAGCAATATCCATGCCGTTGCGGGACGAATCGATCAAAAACGGCCCAAAACCCTTATAATACAAAGTATTTTGCTGATTATGGCGAATCCGGCGGGGCCATAACCTGCATGTGGAATACCGAATTAAATACGTATATGCAATCTGTTTCACATTACCTGCAACAACAAAGATTTCTTTATACACTTTACCTACATAAAAAACCGCCCCCGTGTGAGGAACGGCTTTTTAATATCAATTATTTTTGAATCTTCGGGCCTGTCAGCCTTCCAATTCCTCAATATATTTCTCGGCCGCGACAGCGGCGGTGGTGCCGTCGCCGACCGCATTGGTTATCTGGCGTACCAGTTGCGACCTGACATCGCCGCAGGCATAAATGCCCTTGATCGATGTTTGCATATGGTCATTGGTTAATATATAACCTCCGGCGTCTTTATCAAGTGTTTCTCGAACAATATTTGAATTTGGCACAAAACCGATAAAAATAAATATCGCCCCCACTTCCAGTTTGGAATTCTCGCCGGTCTTGACATTTTTCAAAGTCAGACTGCGCACTTTGTCATCGCCCTCGATACTCTCGACAACCGAATCCCAGATAAATTCCATCTTTGGATTTTTGAAGGCCCGCTCCTGGATTATTTTTTGCGCCCGGAGCTGGTCACGGCGGTGAATCAGGATTACCTTTTTACCGAATTTGGTCAAAAACATGCCCTCTTCGACGGCCGCGTCGCCGCCCCCGGCGACGGCAATGATTTCATTCTTGAAAAAGGCACCGTCACATATGGCGCAGTAGGAAACACCGCGTCCGCCGAATTCCTGCTCGCCCGGTACATTCAATTTATTGGGTGAACCGCCGGTGGAAATAATCACCGCTTTGGCCCGATACGTGTCGCCGGAAGCACAGGTTACAATACGATCGTCGCCGTCGGTGTAAACTTCGGTCACCTCATCGGAGACAATCTCGAGACCGAAACGCTTGGCATGTTCGGTCATTTTCATCGAGAGATCCGGCCCGGAGATAAGATCCATCCCGGGATAATCTTCGATCTCATGAGTATTGGCGATTTGCCCGCCGGGCATATATTTTTCGATAAGGACCGTTTTTCGATTGGCCCGCGCGCCGTACAAACCGGCGGTAAGACCACCCGGGCCGCCCCCGACAATCACTATTTCGTAGTTTTTTTCAGCCATTTACTACCCCATGTATTCATTTAAACCATCTTCAAATCCGGTTAACTCGACATCAAATATATCCGCCAGCATACTGTTATCGACCGTGTTGCCGGCCTCGAGCATTTTCAACTGATCTCGCGTAATCGGCGCCGGTTTCATAATTTTTTCCAGCACGGCGGCATTTATTTTCATCAACCACAGGGGCAAATATAACCGTCCCCGCTTCTTATTCAAAACACTTTTTAATATGGCCAGTATCTCGCGGTATTCAAGTTCCCGGGGACCGCCGATTTCGATTGTCCGGTTTACACTGCCCTCGATATCCAGAGCATCCGCCATCACTTTTGCCAGGTCCCTGATATAAACCGGTTGCAGTTTGTATTTCCCGCTGCCAATTACCGGAACCAGCGGCATCTTTTTGATCATCTTCACGAGCATCGTAACGAAGCCGTCACCCTCGCCGAATATGATCGAGGGTCGGAAAATGGTATAATTTATTCCGGAATTTCTGACGGCGGTTTCGGCCTGCCATTTGGTGCGGTGATACTTCGTTTGTGCCTGATCCGATGTCCCCGCCGCAGATAAATAAACCAGTCGTTTCACGCCCTGCTCCTTGCAGGCGGCGACAACATTATATGTACCGGCGGCAACCGTTTTATCGAAAGTGAGTCGGCGGGTCTCGGCGATTATACCGACCAGATGATAGACGACATCGACATTGTGGAATGCATCCGAAAGCGAATCGGCATTATGAACATCGGCTTCAACCGTCTCGACGGGCAGATCGATATCTATTTGCGGTTTTTTGCGATGCGACAGAAGACGGAGTTTGTGCCCGCGCGAGGACAGTTCGCCAACAAGATGCCGCCCGACAAAACCGGATGCACCTGTGACAGCTATTTTCAAAAATCGACACCTTTCTGGGCCAAAATACCCTTTTGAAATGGGTGTTTTATTTCCTTCATCTCGGTGACCAGATCGGCCTCATCGATTAACCACTTTTTCGCCCCGCGGCCGGTAATTACCAGATGAAGCTTTTCCGGTTTCTTCGCCACCAATTGACGGCATTCATCTCTGGTGATCAAACCGAGGGTTACCGCCACGTTGAGTTCGTCAAGAACGACCAGTTGATATTTCCCCGATGTTATTTTCTCCAGGGCCAGCTCATAGGCCTTAACCGCCGCCTCGCGATGCTGTTCGATCGGCTTGTCATCGTCGATGATACCGACAAAGCCTTCGCCCATGATATTGAGTTCCACGTTCGGCGCCAGTTTCTTGATGCCGTCCATCTCGCCGTATTTCCAGCTCCCCTTGATGAACTGAATAACCGCCACTTTCCAGTCGTAGCCGACGGCCCGAACCGTCATTCCCAGCGCCGCCGTGGTTTTGCCCTTACCGTCCCCGGTGTAAACCACCAGCAGTCCTTTCGACCCGGATTCCAATTCAGACATATAATCCCTTCTCTGTTGAGAATCGATTTATTGCAACATATCTGCAAGAATTTCAACAGGATGAACGACCTTAAAGTTCCCGTCCATTTCCGCCCGGATTTTCATCTGACAGGCGGGACAGGAGGTCATAATATAATCTGCTTCAATATTATTGTAATCATCCTTTTTCTTGCGAAACATCTCTTTGGCTTCCTGGAAATGAATATAACCGTAAGAACCGGCCTGGGCACAGCACCGATCGGCATATACGGGGTGCTTTATTTCGACATTATCGAAGCGGCCGAGTAATTTTTCCGGTTCCTTGTGCAGTCCGGCCGCCCGCAGATGACATGGATTGTGATATGTTACGATATACCGCTTGCGTGTGTCGAAACCATCAAAAGCGCAATCGAGTTTGTTAATGTACTGGCTGATGTCATAACATTTTCCGGCGAGTTCCCCGGCTTTCTTTTTGTATGCCTCGTCATCGTCGAATAGTCGCACATATTCTTTGAGTCTGAGCAGACATGAGGCACATCCGGTAACAACCGCTTCGAAATTAAGCAGCCTGTCGATATTATAGCGGGCCTTTTCGACAAGATTATCATGATGACCGTAAACCTCATACGGCAACCCGCAACACTTTTGCTCCGGCATGGACACCTTTACTCCAAGATGGTCGAAAACCCTGAACAGCGCCGCACCCACATCGGAAACCATCAAATTATCGGCGCAACCGTGGAAAAAAGCCACTTCGCCGGTTTCGGACAGCCGCTCGGCAAACCGCTCTCTCAGCGGCTTATCGGCTATGGGCGGGAATTGGGCGGTTCGGTCGATTCCGAACAACGGACGCCCGGCAAGCTGTATCATCGATTTGCCGATGTTGCTCTTGAGCAGCGGTTCGGCCAGACGACCAATTCTCAGCGAAAGATTCAGCAGCGGTTCATAATCGGCGTAAGCCACCGCCAGTTTCGACAGCGTCGACGGTTGTTGCGAACGGAAATTGACTATTTCGGCGGCAATATCCACTCCCGCCGGGCAAACCGAGGCGCAATTCTTGCAGTTAAGACAAAATTGCAGATGCTCGTTTATTTTTTCCCGCGAGCCGTTCGACTGGTTTATTATTCTCAACCAGCCGCGGGGCGAAAAATCCTCACGCCGGAATAAATCATAGGCCGGACAATACCCGTTGCATTTACCGCAGGCGGCACAAAATGACTTTATTTTCTCGAAATCGATCTTCTCGGTAAACGGCTCCGCCCCGAGAATCGAATCGGGCGATAAAATATTATCCGGATCGAGAAGCGTCTTTATCTTCCTGAAGATATCATATATTTCATCCCCGTATAATTTCCTTACTATCGGCGCACGCAGTCTTCCGTCGGCATGTTCCGCGGTGATGGAACCGCCCGATTCAATGACTTTTTCATAAACCCGGTCATAAATATCCTGCGCCAGCCTGAACTCTTCTTCATTATTGAGATCAAAAAGCGGGCGGATATGCAGATTGCCGTCGCCGATATGACCGAAAACACCGAATGTCAAATCATGTTGCGAAAACAACCGTGTGATATATTCGATAAACGACGGTATCTCCGTGGGCGGCAGCGAAACATCCTCGATCAGCGAAATCGGTCGCCGGGTCGGATGATGACGGTACAGGGTCGGGACTATCGCCTTGCGCGCCTGCCACATGGCGGCGGTTGCCCCGGGATCGTCGGCATAATCGACCGGCGCGGCCAGATCCATGCGACCGGTGAGTTTCTCGAACATCATCCTGCGCTCATCGATACGATCATCGAATTCCACCAGCAGAAGAGCGGCGGCATTGGCCGGGATGTTGAATTCCGTACGCCCGATCAAATCCAGAGTGGCCCCGTCCACAATTTCGAGCCCCGATGGTTTCGCCTCGAGAATCGGCTCAACCGCCCGGCCGGCATCGACCAGCGACCTGAAATATAGACGGGCGGTTAATTTTTCATCCGGTATAGGCAACAAGCTCAATTTCGCGCTGACAAAAACTGACAGTGTACCTTCGGAACCGACCATCAACGCCGGCAGATCGAAAATACCCTCATCGAGGCCCCTGGCTACCTGTAACAAATTGTATCCTGACGAATTTTTTTTGAGCACTGGCCAGCGCTTTTTTATCAGTTCCGCATTATCGCGGATAATATCATAAACCTCTGAGTATTCGGGATTTTCGGCAAAAAACACTTTCTGCTCTTCCGAATCGATCGCCAGCTTTTTCAAAACAATTTTGCGGCCGGAAGCATTGATAACATGCACTTCCTCGACAAATTGCGAGGTCAGCCCGTATTTAACAGATCTCGGCCCGGATGAATTATTGGCCAGCATTCCACCTATCTGGCAGGAATCCCCTGATGACGGATCAGGCGGAAAAAATAAACCGGATTCGTCCAATATAGTATTCAACTCATCATAGATTATTCCTACCCGGGCCAGAACGGTCTTTTGCTCCCTGTCTATCTCGAGAATGTCCCTGAAACGCCCGAAATCGAGTATCAGACCGTCGCCCAACGCGCCGCCGTTCAAACCGGTTCCTCCCCCCCTGGGTGTCAGGCTGAGATTATTCTTGCGTGCCCAGGCAATGGCATCATGAATATCATTTTCACTGGTAACGGGAACTATAGCGGCCGGGGCGACTTCATATATTGAGCCGTCCGATGCATAAGCGGTACGGCTTAACTGGCTTTTGTATAATCTCATATCATCATGTTAATATATTTGTATTAATTCTCAAGTACATTTTAAAATACGAATATACCAAAGAGTATAATATAATTATTTCTCGTTTGGGAGCAAAACATTAAGTGCAACAGGAAAAAAGGGCCCGATTTTGTGAAAAATTTAACAAATTCTATTGACAATATGAATTGACGAGTCTATAATTAATTCGAAGGATGGATGTGTTTGAGAGAGTGAAAATGAGAAATGAAATTATAAACGATTTCCCGAGGTAATAATGCAGTTTACCAAAGCTGAATCATATGGTATGCTCGGGGTGATATACTTGGCAGGTCAGGAAGCGGGGCGGATTGTGCCATTATCCGAAATAGCGGAAGCCCGTGACGTACCTGAAAAATTTTTGGCTAAGATTTTTCAAAACCTTACCAAGACAGGCATTGTGAAATCACATCGAGGGGTTAAGGGCGGTTTTTCACTTGCCGAGGATCCTGAGTCAATCACCGTTAAAGAGGTTGTGGAAGCAATTCAGGGTCCCTATCACCTCATTAAATGTCTTCAGGACAACGATTGTTGCGACAAATACGAATATTGTCCGATTCGTTCGGTCCTCGAGGAGGCGGAAGTTAAGTTATTGGAAGTGTTTGAAAAATATGATATAGCAACGCTTTTAACCTGGGAAAAGGAACATAAGCAAAAAGCTGTTCGCTGATTTCAGCGGTCGAAAAAAGATTTGCCTGAGACGGATTATTTCGTATAATAGGAAGTTATATTAATTGTAAGGAGATGGAATATGCCGGTCAAATCAGATCGCTGGATTAGTAATATGGCGCGAAAACATGAGATGATCCGTCCTTTTTCGGCAAAGCAAATCAAAAAAGGGATAAGCTACGGCTTATCTTCGTATGGTTACGATATCAGGGTCGCCGACGAGTTTAAAATATTTACCAACACCAATTCGGCAATAATCGATCCGAAGAATTTCTCCACTGATTCTTTCATTGACATCAAAGCCAGATCGATTCTGGTTCCCCCGAATTCATTCGCCCTGGCGAGAACGGTGGAGTATTTTAAGATACCCCGCGATGTCATAACCATCTGTCTGGGCAAATCGACTTATGCCCGGTGCGGAATTATTGTCAATGTGACACCGTTCGAACCGGAATGGGAAGGTTATGCCACGCTGGAAATATCCAACACCACCCCCCTTCCGGCGAAAATATACGCCAACGAAGGAATAGCACAGATTTTGTTTTTAGGAGCTGATGAAATCTGTCAGACTTCTTATAAAGATAAAAAGGGCAAGTACCAGGGGCAGAAAAATATTACTTTGCCCAGGACCATATAAAAGGCAATCAACGTAGTTTAGGAATAGGTATTTTGGAGTAAAGACATTATGTCAGATGAAGTAAACGTTGCTAAACATAAAGACAACGTAGAAACAAACAAAAGCCGTAAGATGATCAACACCGACGGCAACACCGCGGCCGCCTACGTGGCGCACAACCTGAGCGAGGTATGCGCGATTTATCCCATTACACCGTCATCGGTCATGGGTGAAGTCGCCGATGCCCGCTCCGCCGCTGGAAAAACCAATATCTGGGGAACGATTCCGGATGTGGTCGAGATGCAGTCCGAAGCCGGCGCCTCCGGTGCCGTTCACGGCGCCGCCACCGCCGGATCGCTTACCAGCACCTTCACGGCATCGCAGGGACTGCTCCTGATGGTCCCCAACATGTTTAAAATCGCCGGCGAAATGACGCCCTCGGTTTTTCATGTTTCCGCCCGTTCGGTGGCAACTCATGCGCTGTCGATCTTCGGCGATCATTCCGACGTCATGGCCGTCCGTTCGACCGGATTCGGCCTGCTGGCTTCCGGCTCCGTGCAGGAAGTGATGGATCTCGGAACAATAACCCATGCCGCGTCCCTGGAATCGCAGGTGCCGTTCGTGCATTTCTTCGATGGTTTCCGGACCTCGCATGAAGTCCAGAAGATCGAAGAATTGACGGTTGAAGATTTCAAGGCCATGATCGAGGAAAAATATATCAAATTGCAGCGTGAACGCGCTCTTAATCCCGATCACCCGACTCTCAAGGGTTCCTCGCAGAATCCTGATGTGTTTTTCCAGGCCCGGGAAACGGTCAACAAGTATTATTCGAAAACGCCTGAAATTGTTCAGAAGTACATGGACAGGTTCGCCCGGCAGGTCGGCCGTGAATACCACCTGTTCGATTATATCGGCGCCCCCGATGCCGACCGTGTCGTCATTATGATGGGTTCCGGCGCGGAAACAATGCATGAAACAGTAAATTATCTCGAAAACCAGGGCGAAAAAGTCGGCCTGATCAAGGTCCGGCTGTATCGGCCGTTTTCGATCGAGGCCCTCATGCAGGCCATTCCCAAAACGGTCAAGAAAATCGCCGTCCTCGACCGCACCAAAGAACCGGGGTCGGTCGGAGAACCTCTTTATACCGATATTCAGACGGCTGTCAACGAAGCCATGCGCGACGGCATCACGCCGTTTACCGACTACCCGACCATCGTGGGCGGTCGTTACGGTCTGAGCTCCAAGGAGTTCAACCCGCCGATGGCCAAAGCGGTGCTGGACAATCTCAAGCTCGATGAGCCCCGCAATCATTTCACCGTCGGTATCGTCGATGATGTCACCAACACCTCGCTCGATGTCGATTACTCGTTCGATATCGAAGGAAGCGATGTTTTCAGGGGACTGTTTTACGGTCTCGGTGCAGACGGAACCGTCGGCGCCAATAAAAATTCGATCAAAATTATCGGCGAACACACCGACAACTTCGCGCAGGGTTATTTCGTTTACGATTCCAAGAAAGCCGGCGCGGTAACGACATCGCATGTCAGGTTCGGCAAAAACGAAATCCGCAGCCCGTACCTGATCACTTCGGCCAATTTCGTGGCCTGTCACAATTTCTCCTTTCTGGAAAAATATGACATGCTGGATGAACTGGTCGAGGGCGGAACCTTCCTGCTGAACAGTCCGTTCGGACCGGATGAAGTCTGGGATACCATGCCGATCGAGGTGCAACAGCAGATAATCAAAAAGAAACTGAAATTCTATGTGATCGACGGTATCGAGCTGGCCAAAAAACTCGGACTCGGCGCCCGCATCAACATGATCATGCAGACCGCCTTCTTTGTCATCAGCAATATTTTACCCAAGGATGAAGCGGTTAAGGCAATCAAGGATGCTATTGTAAAAACCTACGGCAGTAAAGGCGAAAAAGTCGTCAACATGAACTTCGCCGCCGTCGACGGCGCCCTGGATCATATTCACGAAGTGAAATATCCCGAAAAGGCCACCAGCAAGTTAAAGAAACCGCCGATCGTTCCCGAGGATGCTCCTGAATTCGTCCAGTATGTGACCGCTACGATTATTGCCAACAAGGGCAACTCGCTGCCGGTTTCGGCCATGCCGGATGACGGCACGTTTATGACCGGTACGACACAGTATGAAAAACGCAATATCGCGGTTGAAATTCCGGTCTGGGACGAGAATGCCTGCATTCAGTGCGGCATCTGCTCCATCGTCTGCCCGCACGCGGCCATCAGGATGAAAATATATAAGCCCGAGGACCTGGATAAGGCCCCATCCGATTTCAAATCGGTCGATGCCACCGGGAAACCGTTCAAGGGTTACAAATACACCCTCCAGGTGGCCCCCGAAGACTGCACCGGATGCGAGCTGTGCGTCAATGCCTGCCCGGCTTTCGGTAAAGACGAGCAGGGCAAGAAAACGGATCGCAAAGCCATCTATATGATGCCGCAATTGCCGCTTCGTGCCAAAGAGGCCGAGAACTTCAAGTTCTTCCTCTCGATTCCCGAAACCGACAATTCGCTGTTCAATATCGGCACCACCAAGGGCAGCCAGCTGGTCAAACCGCTCTTCGAGTTCTCCGGCGCCTGCGCCGGTTGCGGCGAGACGCCGTATGTTAAACTGGTTTCGCAGTTGTTCGGCGACCGGGCCCTGATCGGCAACGCCACCGGGTGTTCATCGATCTACGGCGGCAACCTGCCGACCACCCCGTACACCGTTCGCGCGGACGGACGCGGTCCGGCCTGGTCCAACTCACTTTTCGAAGACGCCGCCGAGTTCGCTATGGGTATGCGCCTGGCGACCGACCGGCTCAATATTCATGCCCTCGAACTGTTGCAGAAACTGTGCCCCGAGGATTTCGATGCTATCGCCAATGCGGATCAGTCCACACAGACAGGTATCGAGGAACAGCGGGCCAGAGTTGCTAAACTCCGCGACAAACTGAAAAATATGCCCAGCCAGGAAGCTTCCCGCCTGCTCGACATCTCGGACCAGCTGGTCAAGAAATCGATCTGGGGCTTCGGCGGCGACGGTTGGGCCTATGATATCGGCTATGGCGGTCTGGATCATGTGATGGCATCGGGACGAAATGTCAACATCCTCGTTCTCGATACCGAAGTGTATTCCAATACCGGCGGTCAGATGTCGAAAGCATCCCCGATGGGCGCGGTGGCGAAATTCGCCGCGGCCGGACGGCCCCTGCCGAAAAAAGACCTGGGTATGATGCTCATGTCTTACGGTAATGTCTATGTTGCCCAGATAGCCCTCGGCGCCAGTCATAATCAGGCGGTGAAAGCGTTTATGGAGGCTGAGGCGTATGACGGCCCGTCGATCGTGATTGCTTATGCCCACTGTATCGCTCACGGAATCGATATGTCGCATGGTCTGGATGAGCATAAAAAGGCGGTCAATTCCGGTCATTGGACCCTCTACCGTTATAATCCGGATCTGGCCAAAGAAGGCAAGAACCCGCTTCAGCTCGACTGTAAGGCACCCTCCATCGATTATTCCGAGTATGCCTACGGCGAGGTTCGATTCCGCACCCTGAAAGCCAGTATGCCGGAACGGGCCGAGAAGCTGATCAAGCAGGCTCAGATAGACGCCTATCGTCGTTATAATTATTATAAGATGTTGTCCGAAATGGACTTCAGCGATATTTACACACCTCCCGAAAAATAATCGGGCAGGCTTTATTGACTTAAAAAGGCAGGAATTAAAACTCCTGCCTTTTTATTTTTTGTCTTTTCCCATAAGCCGTTGTAATTCTGAGAATTAGAATATTCCCCAAAAATAATTAAGATAAAGTCTCGCCCCATTATACCGATAAATACAAGGTAAATCAGTTTAACAACACAAGGAGGATCTATGTTTAAAAAACTGATTCCAGTGCTGGTACTTTTATTTGCGTTTTCAGTCGCCGTTTCTGCTTTCGGGCAGACCGAGGACGAGATCATTACGAAGTATTTGAAGAAAATGGAAAAGGATCGGAAACATAAAATTTATTATGGTTCCCTGTCTTTCTCCTATGGCAAACTACCCGGTGAAAGCGATTTTAACGCTTTCTCTAACTACGCCAATGCCAATATCGGCCCGGATAACCCGCTGACAGGTATCTGGCGATCAAAAGAATTCTCCGCCAATGTCGGTATGATGGTTTCCAGGAATACATCATTTCAACTCGGATTCGAATACTGGCTGAATATGGGCGATAATAAAACCGGCGATTATGATTTCGGTATTTCACCTCTGGGAACACAGGATGATTATAATCTTGTCTCGCAGGTCAAGGTATACGGCGTTACCGCCGGCTTTGATTACCACCTGACGAACCCGCCGGACAACGAAGGCATCGTTCACGGACTTAACCTTCATGTCGGTTGCGGCGGCGGTGTCTATTTCAGCGAATGGGAAGTCTGGAACGGCGCCAGCTCGTTTAATCTCAGCACATCGGTTGCCGAAGAAAATTCCGAGCCGTTGAACGGCACCGCACCCGGCGTATCTTTCTGGGTGGGTAGCGATTACCCGGTTGGATTTCTCGGCATGCTGGTCAGCGCCAATGTCGGTTACCAATATTTGAACTTTAACAAGATTCATTCGTATAATGACATTGATGAGGAACTTTACATGTCATATTCAAGCAATCCCGATGACCGCGTTGAACTTGACCTGTCCGGTTTCCGAGGAAAGTTCGAGATTAAAAGATATTTCAGATGGTAATTTGGGGTTGACACCGGTCTGATTTAGATTATTTTTCCTGACTTGAGACTCGGGAAAACAAATCACAAAGGAGACGCCTTGAAGAAGTATATTGCTCTTTCGCTGACACTGACAATATTCATTTTTGTTCTGGTCATATCCCCCGCCGGATATGCCGAGAAACTGCCGCCCGAAAAGGCCGGTAAAATCGGCGTGCCGCTGGGCAAAATCGCCTATGTAAGCGGCGGCGACGTATGGGTCATGAACTGGGACGGCGGCAATCAATTCAGACTGGCCCAGGTCGAAAACGCCAACGGCAAGCTGTCATGGGCACCCGATGGAAAAAGAGTCGCTTTTACCCGCCAGGGCAGAGTGGAAATTCACAGCCCCAATAATCTGGGCGGCGCCCACAAAGTCTATGATATCTTCGTGGCCTTTATCGATTCGGCCATGGCGCAAAATACTTCTTTCTGGTACCAGATGACCAATGAATTGGGCGGGCGACATCCCGAATGGTCGGCCGACGGCAGTAAAATATATTTCACTCAGGATATCAACGCCAACAGGGTCAATGCCGAACTGCCCAATTATCAGATTGCATGGACCGATACGGTCGGCAGTAAAATCAATGTCATGCGCAAAGATCACGCTCAGACCAACATCGGTGTTACGATGCCTTCTCTCGGCCCCAATAATCAATATGTCGGTGTGCTGTTCCAGGGTCTCAACCAGGCCGGCATGGTGGTTCTGCCGCTCGATAAAAAGTCAATTGCGGCCGGCGAACTCGGAACCACCATCAAAGTCATACCGGGAGCAACCGCCCCGGCATGGTCGCCCGATGGAAAATGGATAGCCTATGTCGATTCCGATATGTCGCGGCAGGGCATCTATATCACCACGCCCGATTTCAAAGAGAGATATCTGGTTTATAAACCGACTGTCGGACGCAACCTCCAGACACATCCCCTCTCATGGTCGCCCGATTCGAAATGGCTGACTTTCGCGACTACCGACGGCGTAATCTGGGTCGTCGACATCACCGGCAACGGTCTCAAACAACTGAGCGGCGCCGGCATGAACAGCGCCCCCAGTTGGTCGAAAAATAAATAGAGCATAGATTCTCATAAAAAAACCCGCCCAAAAGGCGGGTTTTTTTGTGCCTGTCATTTTTACCAGGCGGCAAGCAACTCCACCAGAAGTCTCATCCCGACCCCCGAGGCGCCGACCGGGATATACGGTTTCCCCTTTAACTCATCATCGACCGAAGCAACATCGATATGCGCCCACGGCCAGTCCCCGACGAAATTCTCCAGAAACGCGCCGGCCGTCATAGTCGCCGCCGGTCGGCCGCCGGAGTTCTTGATGTCGGCGATCGGCGATTTAATCAATTCATGGAAATCATCCCAGAGCGGCATCTCCCAGACTCTCTCGGCCGTGTTTTCCGAAGCCGCCCGAATTGCGTCCATCAGTTTTTTATTGTTGCTCATAACCGGCGCACCGCTGTACCCGGTAATATAAAGGGCGCCCCCGGTCAGTGTGGCGACATCGATCACCGCCTGCGGTTTGAATTTATTGGCGTAATCGAGAGCATCGGCAAGAATCAGCCGACCCTCGGCATCGGTGCTTATTATCTCGATAGTCTTGCCCTTGCGCGATTTGACAATATCACCCGGCTTGAGCGCCGTCGATGACGGCATGTTCTCCGCCAGCGGAATCAGCCCGACCACATTGAGGGGCAATCCGAGCCGTGCCGCAGTCACCATCGTCCCCAGAATAATGGCCCCGCCCTGCATGTCGCCCTTCATCTTGTGCATATCGAGCACCGGCTTGAGCGATATACCGCCGGAATCAAAAGTTACACCCTTACCGACGACAACAACCGGTTTCTGCGATGCCTTACCTCCCTTATACTGCATCACGACAAAACGCGGCGGCTGAGCCGAACCCTGGGCAACCGCCAGCAACGCCCCCATCTTTTCCGCCCTGATCTGTCTTTCGTTGAGTATCGAAATTTTTATTTTATTTTGGGCGGCCAGCTTACGGGCCTCGGACGCAAACTTCTCCGGGGGCAAACTGTTGGCCGGCATCGAAGCCAGACGCCGCACAAGAACAACACCCTCGGCAATAATGCGACCGTTCTCAACTGCTTTCTTGAGAATTTCCACCTGCTTCTGCCCGGCGCCGTAAAAAGTAACCTCTTTGAGCTTATCAGGCTCCAGATCATCGCCGGTCTTATAATCCTTGATTTCGAACCGTCCCAGTATGAAGCCCTCCATAACAGCCGACCCCGATTTGCCGTCTTCCCCGTCGCCCAAAAAGAATGATACCTTCCCGGCATTCTTTACAGCCGGAACTCTCGATAATGTCCCGGCCGCCTGACGATAACTGTCATTATCGATCTTGCCCGCGTCGCCCAAACCGGCCAGAACAATCCGCCCGGCGGAAAAACCGGGCACGGCATGCAATACCGCCGTTTGATTGAGCTTACCGGTAAACTCGCCCGATTTAAAAATTCCTTTGACCGCGCCTTTGCATGCTTTGTCAATTTTTGTCAGTATGGAGTCTTTCTTGAAGTTGTCTTTGCGGCAGAATTTTACGAGAACGTCACCACTTGCCGTCTCGAATTTCGCTGTGGAGAAGGATAATTTCATGGATACTCCTATTTTATTTTTCCGTTACCGAGTTCCTTTTGAGTACATTATACGAGGATAACGGCAATTTGTCGCGTACACAACAGATTTTTACAGGAATATTTGAGAAAATATAAGCGGATTATGATTTTGGCGCGGGCCGCATTTCCATGGCCGCCCCGTCCGGCTGAACGGCATCGAGCTTTGCCAGCCGTTCCTTGATGCGGTCATCGATATTTATTATTTTTGACTGGTCGAAATATTCGACATCATCAAGCATATTCAGATCCGAAATTTCTTCAAGCACGGCGACGATTTTCCGCACCGAATCATCCAGAACATCCAGCAGATTTGGTAACGTACCGACAACTTCTTCACTGGTTTTTGTCTGGAGCATCATACGCAACACCTGTGACTGGCCGAAGATAATCATCGAGGAATTATTGATATAATGCGACAGGGTCGATATGGCCACCTGCTTGGCCTCCAGAATCCCCTGCTGACGCTCCTCATCCAGAATGTGCCGCGTCAGTTCCTGCCGTTCCTTGAATAATTTCTGAATCGACATATAAGTCTTGAAAATTTCCTGATTGGCCCGGCTCAGGACCGAATCGAAATCACCAATGTCGATATCGAGCATTCGGGCGAATTCGAGTGTCTCCTTGATGGTCATCACCGTGATTTCATCGAGTTGATCGTTGGTAACATTCAATCTTGTCGAGATACTTCCGATCTTGGCAATTTTTTCTTCGAGCGATATTTCCGGACCGACCGAATAATCGAGACTGAGCGCCACCGCCAGGCGCAGGATGTCGTCGAGTTGCCTTGAGTCCCTGAAACCGAAGGTGTGGTGATTATGGATGGCGGATACAAAATCTTCGGGTAATTTCCATTTTATTACGATCAGCCGACCCACCTCGGTATGTGTCATACCGAATATCTTTTTCTCTTCCTCAGCCATATCCCCGCTCTCCATGGCCCGGTCAAGGACAAGTCTGTACTGCTCGGGGTAGTTCTGCATCAGGAAAAGCATGCCGACCTCATAAAGCAGGCCGCAGGTGAAAGCATCGCCGGGGCTGTCATACCCGCTTTTCTCGGCCAGCTTACGACAGGTTGTGGCCACCGAGATTATATTGCCGTAAAGCCCCTTAATGTCGATTCTGAGAGCGTTGGATAAATCGAAAGGATCAAACATCGCGGCCGAAAGCACCAGGCATTTGACCGAAGTCATACCGAGAATCATCACCGCCTGTTGAATATTCGTTACTCTGCGGTTGATTCCGAAAGCGGCCGAATTGGCTATTTTGAGCAGTCGACCGGTAAGGGCCGGATCACGACTGATGATGTTCGCCAGAACATCGATACTGATTTCATCTTTTTCCGTTAGTTGCAGAATTTTGACGGCCGCATCGGGAAGTGCGAAAAGGTCATCACCGGTTTCGATAACCGTTCTGATATCAGTAATTTTATTCTGATCTTCGGTGCTTTTATTCATATTATGTTAATCGGATTCTGGTGGAAATATTATAGCGTGGAATCAGCTATTTATGCCCGAAAAACCGGCTTTGGCGATTAATTCCGATAATTGTTCCAGGCGGAACGGTTTATGCAGAAGATAATCCACCCCGACCTGCTTCATCTTTTGTTCATCAACCGATACTCCCCAGCCGGTGATGATAATCACCGGTGTCCCGGATGAGACGGCTTTGATGCGTGAGGCCACCTCCCAGCCCGACAACCCCGGCATGGCCAGATCGGAAATGACTATATCGGGTTTGCGGGTTTCGAAAATTCGAATTCCCTCTTCCCCGTCACGCGCAGTGTAAATAGTATATCCCAGCGACTGACACATGGCCGCCAGGAGATCAAGAATCACCGCCTGATCGTCGATGGCCAGAATTGACAGGGTACCCTTCCCCGGCGCTCCCGCGGGTTTCTCAGCGGCTTTTTCCAATGATAAACGCAGTGAATAATAAGACGCTTTCTTGCTGTATCGATCATAGGCAAACTCGCCCGAGAGCTTTGACAGAACCTCGATAAACTCATCCCGCTCGAAACGGCTCTCATAATTCTGCGCCGGGGCAAACACCCCGAAACCGATCACCGGTTCGACCGGCGGAAATTTTTCGCGATGCCGCGATATATCCATATATACGAAATTGTCTTTACCGTATGTTCCGATGGTTATCACCTCATCATCACCGATATGCGTAACGAATGACTTTATCGCGGTGTTGATCAGCCTGGCGGCATCATTGAGGGAAATTTCGAGCTCCGGTATGTCACCGAGCTTAAGGTTCACCGAAAAGGCACGACCCTCGATCATGTGCAAATTTCCGGAAATGCTGTTACGCTTGAAAACATCCTCGATAATTTTATTGAGATCGATCGGGCGATGCGCGAAAGTATCGACCGTCTCCGGTACCGATACCAGCTCTTTAAATCCTGAAGCCAATTTTTCGGTCAGTTCCATAATTGACTTGAATGAGCTTTCCACCGTCCCGGTCAAATTAGGATCCTGCGAGGCCAGTTGGCAGTATCCCGAAATTGCCAGCAAATCATTATTGATGGCATTGAGCCGTTCGGCCGAAAATGTCGGCGCCCCGGTTTCTTTCTCCACCGCAGGGGCGGGCCGGCTCATATTCAGGATATTTATCCTTAGATTGAGAAGACTGCATAGAAGCGTCAGCAGTTGATTTTCATCCCGGTGCAAGCTCGGGCTGTCTTCGAAACCGAACAACTCTATGACATATTGGGCCGTATCGCCGCTTATGACAGGATAATTACCGTGAAAAGCCGGCACCTTGCGTTCACCGAATATTTTATAGAAACGATCCAGGTTTTCTTCATGATACTGCGACAAACCATCAGCCACCGCTTCGGTGTCGAATTGTGTCACGTCGATGCGCAATGCGGCCGAACGACCCACCGTCCCCTCGCCGGTATCTACCGCCAATTCTCGGCCGGCATCATTTCGATCATTGCTGTAAACAGGTTTATACTTATCTCCCTCTCGGGCATACAGCGTCAATATCGAACCATCGGGCAGAGCGGCGGCTATTTTCGGCATAAACGATACAACAGCTCGTCCCGGTTTGTCCTTATCCATTTTCAGTTGCAGGACATCGGCAATCAGCTTTAATCCTCTGCTCTTGGAGGCCCCGACAGCTCCGGTTTGAGCCTTTGCGACCACCATACCGCCGACCAGAGCAATTATCTCCAGCGCCCGTAAATCATCACCCCCGACACTTATTTTTCCGTTGTTGTTGCGCAGGAGCAGGGCATTACCGTGAGTATCGGCCGGTAGCAATAACGACGCCCGCGCAATATACGAATTGCCGTCGGCGTCCGTCCCTTCCTGATTGAGTATCACCGCTTTGTTCTGGGACAAGGCATTTATCATGGCCGCTTTGAAATTATCGGAAAAATCGGACCGGTTTCCGGCACCGCCGTGAAACACCAGTCGCCCGCCCGACAAACCGACCATCCAGGCCTCATCGGTCCCGACCAGTCCCAGGCACCTCTCGGCAAATTCGGGCGGTGATTTGATATCATCATCCGACTTGAAGACCATCTCCAGCTTCTTGACAAATCCCGACAGTTGCTGCTCTTTTACATCCAGCGAGTCGCGGCTCCTGCGAAGTTCACGACCAAGCATACTGACTTCGATTTTCTCCGACAGCCAGTCGGCAATCGGCGAAATCAGCGAGATGAATTCATGCGAGTAACGTTTCTCCTCCTGTGAGAAGAAAAGCAGCGCCCCCAATTTGGTGCGCCCGGAAAACAGCGGGACGACAATGATGGAATGAAACCGCGAAACGGCCAGTTGCGCCTTGCCGCCCAGCGAGCGGAAATCGGAAGAAATCATCGGCGTCTCGTCTTCGATCGCCTGGGTCACCAGGTTCCTGCCATAGGGATAATACTCGAGAAGCGATATTTCCTCTTTTTTCAAACCGGCCCCGGTGACCAGCAAGAATTTTCGTTGCGATCGATTTAGCAGAAAAACCGCTCCGGCCTCCTCGCCCAGACCGCCCAGCAGGCTTTTCAATACTCGGTCGAGAAGTTCCGGCATCGGGAACGGGTAACGGCTCTCCTCCTGAATGCTGTCGAGCAGTTTTAATTTCTCCAGGTGATTGGCCACCTCGATATCGCGGTCGCCCCAGTAATTGAAATGCATGACCAAACCGATGACAAACAGGGCCAGCCCGGCGGCAAGCAAAACGAACATGCCGGACGTTATCCAGGGATAAACCTGGTCGAGAAACCAGCCGGGATATTCGGGATGCTGCTGTAACAGGTGCATGAGTGTGAAAACAAAAACCAGTATTAAACCGGCATACACGAATCCGGTCGCGCCGCTTTCCCCGGTCCGCCCGATTTTAAGGCGGTAAATTATGAATATCGAAAGCCCCAGTACGATTATCGGATATAGAAACGATACCGTCAGATTGATCATGGCTGTTCTTTCAATTCGCCGTGCAGCGTCCAGCTGTCGGCGGAGTTAATTTTTATTTCCCGAATGGTCCCGATCATACTGCCGTCACCGGCGAACAGAACCGTCTTGTTTCCCTCGGTTTTTCCCTTGAGAAAATCATGCGAGCGCCGCGAATAACCATCCACCAGGACCGATCTGATTTTTCCGACCTCGGCCTGGTTTTTCCGGAAGGCTACTTTTTTCTGAAGCTCGATCAGCTCATTGAGCCGGTTGATTTTTTCCTCCTCGGGAACATCATCATCGAACCCGGCCGCCTTGGTACCCTCCCTGACCGAATACCGAAACATGAAGGCCGAATCATATCCGATTTTTTCGACCGCATCCAGCGTCATGCGGAACTCTTCGTCTGTTTCGGACGGGAACCCGACGATCAGATCGGTTGTCAGCGAGATATCGGGCACGGCACTCCGCAGTTTTTCGATCAGCGACATGTAATGGCTTATCGTATATACCCGGCCCATTTTCTTAAGTATCCGGTCGGAACCGGCTTGCAGCGGGAGATGCACATGCGCCATCATCTTCGGTTCGGAACCGATTACCTCGATCAACCGATCCGACATATCCTTGGGATGCGACGTCATAAAACGAAGCCTCTGCACATCGGTCTCGGCGGCGACCATTTTCAGCAGGTCGGCAAAATCGGAATCGTCGTCCCGGTATGAATTGACATTCTGCCCCAGCAGGGTAATCTCGAGGGCACCGTCGCCGACCAGGTCATTGACCTGATGCAATATATGCGATGCCGGATACGACATCTCGCGGCCGCGCACATACGGCACAATACAATAAGTACAAAAATTATCGCACCCTCTCGAGATGGTCACGAAAGCGGTGAAACGATTTTCGCGCGCGGGGATAACATCGGCCATATCCTCAAGGCCGGTTTCGGTGTTGACGGCCGGTAATGCCGTTCCGTTATCGAGATAGTCCGGCAGGTCGAAAATACGATCGGTCCCCAGGACAATATCGACATAGGGCGCACGGGCAATAAGTTGATCGCCCAGACGCTGGGCCATACACCCGACAACAACCAGTTTTTTATCCGATGTTTCCTTGAGATGGCTCAGTTCGGACAGGCGCCCAAATACCCGCGTCTCAGCCTTCTCCCGAACCGAACATGTATTCAAAATGATAATATCCGCTTCGGCCTCGGTCTCAACCGCCCTGTAACCGCGTGAATTGAGAATCGCCCCCAGCACCCCGGAGTCGGCCAGATTCATCTGACAGCCAAATGTCACAATTTTATAGTTTTGCCGTTTCATATTCTACTTTTTCTAAACCAGGTCCCGGCCGGTAATTTATTCAGGTATAAGATACATTTTATTCTAAGGTTTTCAAATCAAATATCAAGCTAAAAACGCCGTCAGCCCCGTTTTTTACGGCTTTTATATCTCATAAACCAAAATACGAAATCCGGCCCCGATTGGAGGCCGGATTTCATATCTAATCTTGATTATGTCGTTAATATTATTTCGTTACACAGCCCGGCTGTGGTATTGGGCCGTCTTTGTACATGAAATTGATCAGGTAAGTAACATCGAGAATATTCATGGCACACGATGCATCGGGATCGCCGGCATCCGGAATTGTCGGTTCCGGACCACCCTTGTACAGAAAGTTGATCAGATAGGTGACATCAAGGATACTGACCGAACTGGAATGATCGGCATCACCCGAAACATAGCCGCCTTCCGTAACCGTCAGCGTGAATGTCCTCGTCTCATTGTAGGAACTCATCCGGTCCTTGGCATAAATATCGAAACTGAACGCCCCCCACTCCAGCGGGCGGCCCGATATATGGCCCGTCAGGGTGTCAAGCACCAACCCGTCCGGAAGCGCACCCCCGGTAATTTTGTACGTATGATTTTCGGTGCCGCCTTTGGCCACGACCGAATCCAGATAGGTCGCGTACTGATCGGCCGTATCGAGCGGGAACGGAATCAGGTGATAGGTCCAGTTCGATTTATAGCTGTAGCGCTGTATCCATTGATCCGGATCGAGCAAAATGTCGGTCGGTTTTTCATCGGTTTTCAAAACATAAATCGAGTCACGGACATCATTGAAAATAACCACTGTATCTACCCCGGAGGCACTGGTCATAACGAGGTCTATCGGCATGATGAATGTCTGGGGTGGAGTCGTCTGTCCCTGCCTGAGCTGGAAATATGTCCAGTAACGGCCGTCCTCGGGGTCGAGTTCGCTGCGGTACGACCAGTAATAACGCGGGAAATACGTGCCGTATATCCACTGGTCGAAGAAATAATCGAGCTCCATTCCGGAAACCGTCTCGAAGATATTCTTGAGTCCCTCGGTGGTGGCATCGGCATGCTGGAACTCGCTGTTATAATACGCCTGCAAACACTCGAAAAATACCGAGTCGCCGACGACATGCCGCAACTGGTGCAGAACCCAGGCGCCCTTGTCGTAAACAATGCCGCTGAAAATATTCCAGACATCGGTAGTATCATAAACATACACCGTCCCGCCTGCGGAATAAAACATGCCGTTTATATAATCATGATAAGCCGCTTTGCCGTCCTTGACCTCGTAGTAGAGGGCCTCGCAATACGAGGCAAAACCCTCGTTGAGCCATATTTCATGCCAGTTATTGAGCGTAATCATATCGCCCCACCACTGGTGCGCCAGTTCATGCACAATCACCGGCTCGGTAAAACCGAAAGCGCTGCCGTTCATCGAGGAAACAGTCTGGTGCTCCATGGCTCCCCCCCACTCGAAATTGGCATGACCATACTTCTCTTCGACAAAGGGATATTCGCCGAACAGATCGGCATAAACACCGATAGCATAGGGGGTAATATTATAGCTGGTCAGCGAGGTGGCGTACCGATCGAAATAAACATGGTTTATAATTATCATGGAATCGTTGTCGCCGTAATGATACCAGTCCTCCCAGACGACATAATTGGATATCGCCAGCGAAAACAGGTAGGTCGTGATGGGGTAACGCTCCTGGTAATAAAATGTCCATGTCCCGTCGCCGTTAACAGTCGTATCGATAAGAGTCCCGTTTGAGGCGCAGTATAACGCCGTATCGCAGGTGACATAAATATCCATCGAATCCGCCTTGTCGTCGGGGCGGTCCTTGCACGGCCACCAGGTCCTTGCCGACATCGGCTCCGAAAGAGTCGTGATCACAGGCTGATTATTACGAAAATCGAACGAAAATCCATCCAGCCCGGAACCGGTCGGGCGGCCGTGATAAGCAACCCGAAACGAGAAAACTTCGCCCGTTTCATACGCCCGGTCAAGTTCGATTATTATCTTTGCCCCGAAATGAAAATAGCCGAGCGTTCCCGAAGCATTGTAAACCGAGTCCGTGGTAAGGTTGTCGTAAAAATCAAGCTCGACCGTATCGATCGGTCCGGCCACAACCGTCGCCTCCATCATCACGTCCCCTGAGATGGTGGTGTCATCGAGATGAACCGTAATATCGACCTCATAATAGCCGGCGTCGAAATCGGTCTGATCATGAAGCGATACCGCTTTCTCTGCTGATGCCGCAAAAGCGCGCGACCGTTCCAGCGATCCGGCCTTCATTTCACCCATGATTTTATGCAGTTCCGACGGCGACAGGTTTTCATAGTCAATGGATTCATCCATATCGCCGGTAAAACCGGCCGCAGGCAATAGAAACAGTGAGGTGACAAAAACGGCGCAAAAAACAAATAGTTTTCTCATGACAATCAATTTTCTCCCGATCGTGCGGTTGCGGCTTTCAAAATTAAGTATTTATATCGGCGGTACATCCTCAAAATAAGCTTATTTATCAAATCGTCAAGAATTTATATAATTATCGGTCAATTTATATCCATGTTTAAAAGCATACGGTGATTAATCCGCAATTTCGTGAATAATATATCCCCAAAATGAAAAAACGGGCCGCCCTCTGCGAGCGGCCCGTTAATATTTCGTAAATTATAGCTTAATAAGGATTTCCGCACAACGGCGGACCGTCGTTATAAATATAATCAACCAATAGGACAATATCGAGCAGATCAATTTTAAGATCACAATTGCAGTCTCCGATCAAGCGCAACGGCAACGGATCGGGGCCATCCTTATAAAGATAATTTATCATGTAAATAACATCGAGCAGATTAAGCATCCCGTTCCAGTCGCAGTCACCGTAAAAACGCCAGATACTTACATCGAGATACAGCGGATACGGTGAATTGCTCGCAGAATCGGAAACAATATAAGCAGTATCCTCATAATACCCGAAAGACATCCCGTATCCGTTGGGCATAAACCTGATATTCCAGGGGTAAGCCTCGATATCTTCCCCGTCCTTGACATCGATTCCGAACTCCATCCAGGTTATATCTTCGTCTATTCCCCATTCCATACAACCCGGATTATAATTGTTGAGATTGATGATAAATTCCCGGCCGGCCCTGTTCTCCTGAGCAAAGAAGCTCAGATCGTTAACATTTGTCCAGATCAGCGGTGGCATATCGGTTTCAAGGATCGTCAGCGTCAGAGTCAGTGACTCAGGCGTATTGACGGCATTATAAGCCGAGACGACAATGGTATCATAATAAACACCGGGAAGCATATTCTCATAGTCGAAATAAAGCGTAACCACCTGAGGGGCCTCTGCCGAGGGGTGACTGGGAATAAGCCAATCCGAATTCCAGTCCAGCTCATAGGTGAAAGTCTCTCCGCCGTCATTGTACACTGTGAAGAAGGGATCTATCGGCGGGTTCATACCCTGTCCGCATTCATATATGACCGCGTTGACCGTATCCTTGCTGACGATAATTTTCGCGGGATCATCAAAACAGCGGAAATCGAGAATGAGCAGTTGCGGTGAATTTATCGCCTCGAGAGAGTAAATCCAAATAGTGTCGGTATAACTTGTCCCGAAACCACAATGAACCGAATCAAAGACAATCTGAACTGTCTGCGGCACCGCACCCGAATCGGGGGTGACCGAAGCAATACGGGGTGAGTTTTCCTCCAGATAATAATCCATATCCCCGGCCCCGTCATTGTAAATCTCGAAATAACGATCATCCGGTATCGGATTTTCGACATCGACGGCAATAAACATATAATCCGGATTCAGCGCCAGAATCGGGAGACTCGAGGCAACCTGTAACCTTATCTCGGCAATTTGCGGATTGTTGGTCGCATCCGGGTCCGAAACAGTGACGGTATCATAATATATTCCAAAAGGCAGTCCGGTTACATCCACCGAAAGCGTTATTTCACCGAAATCGGTACCGGAGGCCGGCGCCAGGCTTAACCAGCTCTGGTTATTCGAGGCGGTCCACTCCAGTGTCCCCCCGCCGTTGTTATCCACCGTCAAATACTGATCGGCCGGGTTGGCCGAATCGACAATGGCGTTAAAACTGAAAAACGTCTGGGACAGGTCGATTGTCGGCGGCGGATCGATCAGGTTCAACTGAACCGGGATCAGAACCGGATTATTGGTTGCGGTCGGATCACTGACCGTAATGGTGTCATAATAGTCGCCCGCGGACATACCCGAGGTGTTTACGAACACCTGAACATTCGACGGCGCCGTCCCCTGGGGCGGGGACATCCCCAGCCAGGCTGAATTCCAGGTAGCCGTCCAGTTCAATGTTCCGACACCGGTATTGGTAATACTGAGAAGTTGCGCGGGTGGGGCCGACATACCGGCTGTTCCCTCGAAATTGAAGCTCTCAGGATCGATACCGATTTCGGGATCTTCCGGCATGGTACCTATCTCCCAGCAGTAGGGCCCGTTGAACGGGGTCGGGAAATCGAAAAGCCAGTCGAATTTACCGGGAGGAGATTGATCGGGAACACTCACCGAGTCGATACAGAAAGTCCCCTCCTGATCGATTTGCAGGGCAAACTGAAGATTCAACTGCTCGCCCAATCCGGGCGGCCAGCCATTTAACGCCGCCACCGTATGGTTGATGGTGTCGGCGAGACTGCCGTCGAAACTGAAGGGTGTCCATTGATTCAAAATGGCCCAGTAGCCCTCGAACTCAGGCGCCATATAAATCGATCCGAACGGGCCGTAACCGCCCACATCCCTGTGCGTCACATTGGTGATACTGTTATCGGGGCTATATAACGTGAAAGGCATACTGTAACCGAGATGTTCGACACCATCGTTATTGTCCATATATATGTCGATCGTGAACGGCTGGCCGATTTCGACCAAACCCGGAAGCAATAAGGGCGACGCCTCCGCCCTTATGACAGCGGCATTAGCCTGCATCGTCATGACTAAAAGTAAAACGGGAAGCAGCAGCAAATAACGTTTCATACTAACCCTCCTTGGGTCCGTTACTATTTTATTCCTATTATTTCAAACTAATATTTTTAGCCCACATTGAAGTCGTTGAAACTAAACCCGTTACGGCACTCGAAACAGGTTCCGCATACACCCACCTCGTGAAATGGCATAAAGCATCCGCCGGATATTTTTAAGCCTTCACTCTTTATGCCGACAGCAGATATAATGATTTTCACGTTTACTCCCGCCGCTTTCCAAGCAGATACGGAGAAAGACGCAAGACAAAATAAAGTAAATCGGTATTTCCCGCGGAAATACCTTTAAACGCCGATAATAATATAGTCTATATGTGCCTGATCTGTCAAGTTAATTTTGGATTAAGCAAACTATGGTAATGTTTCGATAGTCAATCGAAGGGAAATATACAAGGCAGTGCCCAAAGACACTGCCTCTTAAAATTGTAATTAAAAAATCTACCGTTCCATAAGCGGTCCGGTCGGCGGCGGACCGCCCCGGTACAGGTAATTGACCAGATAGATAACATCATGGAGATTGATAGTTCCGGAACTGTTGACATCGCCCGCCTCGGGAACCGGCCGCGGCGCGGGTCCCTGATAATACATGTATCTCAACAGGTACGCAATATCCTGTGAATTCACATCACCATCCAGATTGACATCCCCGGAACGATGTCCGATCAATTTGAATGAACCGATTGCCGACGCCTCGGAACTGTCGGTGAATACCCAGCTCAAAGTGTACTGCTGCATGGTGGTATCCCATTGCGGAATATAACATTCGACAAATTCTTTCAAGAGACAGTTCATCTTGAGGATATCACCCGCACCCTCACCCATTGATTGGATTTCGTAATCGAACGGGGCTATAACATCGTTTATCCTGACACGGTTGAGATCGATGTCATTCACCGTATACCCCGGCTCTGTCGTTGACAGGTAAACCGTTGCAACATCAGGGCTTATAAGCTGCGCGTAGAGAATATACATGATGTCCGGGTCAATCGATGTCGGCTGAACACCACAACCCACATCAAGGGCGCCTACAAGTTCGTTGCACGGGCTGAAGGTCGGCGAGCAGGGTGACACAAAGTCGATATGTAGATCACCGGCGGCCGTATCGCAGAACATCGGGTCCGCCGAAAAGTTGTTGTTGATCGACGCCTGATCGGCGACGCAGTCCGACCAGTCACCGGCCGTATTGCCGTATATATTGCTGCAATTAAGTTCCGGATCACCGCCTCCCTGCGGCGTCCCGTCATCGCATACAAAAGCGTAACCTTCATTGAAAGCTATCAGACAATTATCGAAGGTCGGCGTCGAGGAAGCCATAAGGAATATAGTGCTTCCCAGCGCCCCGCCGTCGTTCATCGCAAAAGTGCAATTATCGAAAGATATCGAGGCACCCATCAGCGCAACGGCGCTCCCATCGGGGCAGGTATTGTTTATAAATACACATGATTCAAAACCGGCCGACGCAATATCGACACCATACACCGCGCCACCTTGCTGAGTCGAGTAGTTATCTTTTAAAACGCAATTCTCGATGGTCGGTGACGAGGATGTGATAAACATCCCGCCGCCTTTTTCCGCATAACCGTTCATTACCGTGAAACCGTCGAGAATCGACAAAATATTTTCGCCGCTGTCGAAAATAAATCCGCGATGCGGCGCTTTATCACTCCCCTGACAATCGATGACACAGCTCTCCGAACCGTTTTCGGACCTGACAACAATGACTTTGCCGTAGAAACTGATATCGCGGTTGCCGTCACCGGTAAATATCCCATCCGCCACCATCACCGTGTCATTGTCGATGCAGGAATCTATCGCCGCCTGTATAGTGGGTGCATCGCCGCCGCCGTCGGCGGTAACATACCAGGTGCGATTTATTATTTCACAGGCATCACCGATACCGTTACCGTCCGCATCGGCCTGATCGGGATTATAAGTGTCGGGGCAGTTGTCGCACAAATCGCCCACCCCATCCTCATCGGCGTCGTTCTGATCGGGATTGTACTCGGCCGGACAGTTATCGACATCGCCGCAGACCCCATCGCCGTCGGCGTCATTGTCGGGATCATCGGGACATTCGTCGCAGACATCGCC
>Ga0272443_10000973_pt1 | contig 46208 bp, 63 predicted proteins | sample SSMAcet12_FD_193581 | JGI IMG/M metagenome (GOLD analysis project Ga0272443, IMG submission 193581) | Marine sediment archaeal communities from Little Sippewissett salt marsh, Falmouth, MA, United States - SSM-Acet-12 | ecosystem: Environmental > Aquatic > Marine > Wetlands > Sediment ...
CAGACAGTCAAAGGTGATATGGTAATCTCTGATGGAGATCTAACAATCTCTGGAGGTGAGGTAGCATTAACAAGTGATGCTAATGCAGCAGGTTTAGTAATTGTTAACAATACAGTTACAACTGCTAACTCGTTAGTCGATGTTTCATCAACCAGTATAACAACTGGAGCATTAATGAGACTTAACGCAAACTGTGCAAGCCACTCTGGTGAAGTATTGGAGGTAATCTCCGCAGCACCAGCAGCTGGAACAGCAACGGGTATTAGCGTAACTATGCCAGACATAACAACTGGTGCAGCAACAGGCATTAGCGTTGTAATGGCAAAAGCCACAACAACAGCTAAAGGTATATCCGTAACTATGGATAAGATTACCGCAGGTGATATGCTTTACTTAGATGCAGGTGGAGGCACACTTAACGGTGGATTCTATATTAACTGTAATGACGACAATTCGTCAGACTTTACGGTTGGTAATGGTGGAGCCACTGTTATTACAGGTGTCGCAGCAGGAACAGCAGCTTTAACAATCACAGCAGGTGACTTAGTTATTACTGACTCTGACGCTTCAACAATTAGTTCTGTAAACGGAACAACCTCATTACTTACACTTGATAACGAAGGTGGAGTAATAGGTAGTGACGCAGCAGTGCTAGATATAGACGCAGGTGGAGCAGTAGCCTCAGGAGGTAATCTCCTCAGGGTTGCAGCGACTGGTACTCCAAATTCAGGCGCTATTGGTATGGAATTTGTAGGGGGCGGAAAAGACCTACAGGCTCTCTACATTGATGTAGACCCAACAGTAGCTTCCGCAGTACTATTCCACTCGCAGGGTGCTTTGGCAGCCGATAAGGCAACCTTAGAACTTGTAAGTGATGTAGCTTCTTGTGATGCAGACAGTTCTGTATTAAGAGTAACTCAGGATTCGACCACTGGTGTGGCATTCTGTATGACACTTGTACAGGACGACGTTTCGGAGCCATTTATAAACTTCGAATGCACAGCCGCTACAGGAAACTCAATTGATGAAACTAACGATACTGAAGGTACAGCCGTTGGATTCCTCAGAATAGCTGTTAATGGTACAGATAGGTATCTATCTTACTATGCAGCTCCAACAGTTGGTGGATAACATCTGTTGATAGGTTAAACGTTTTACGGGGGGAGAGGCTTATAGTCTTTCCCTCTGTAGGACAAAATGAAAATACTGTATAATAAAAAGTTAAATAATTTATTACTTAAAGTAGTATGAAAGTTAAATTATCTGTATTAGAGCGAATTACACTGCTCGGAATCCTTCCTTCAATGGAAAACTATGCGACAATAAAGGTCGTGTCAGACATACACTCAAAACTGGGTATAGACGACAAAGAGGCTAAGGCTATAGACTTCGTAGTTAAAGGAGAAAGAGTAGAATGGGACATAGCAAAAGCAAAGGATAAAGAGTTCGAGATAGGTGCTTTTGAGTCAGACATTATCAGACTCGCTCTAGAGAAATTAGATAAAGAAAAGAAACTAGAACCACGACACATTTCCTTATGGGAGAAGTTTGTGGAAAGAAAAGAATGAAAGACTTCACAATAGCAGTCAGTATGATTGTTAAAAATGAAGAAGCTTTGTTAGCCCGTTGCTTAGAGTCGGTTAAAGACTTTGACGATATATACATATTAGACACGGGAAGTGAAGACAACACGGTAGAAATTGCCAAGGAATACACTGAACACGTTTATACTGACTATAAATGGGAAGATTCTTTTTGTAAGGCTAGAAATCATATTCTTAAAAAGGTTCCTAAAAAACACGAGTGGATACTCAGTATAGACGCTGACGAGTATTTGGTAAATACCTACGACCAAGTTAAAAGGGTCTTAGAACAGGCAGAGTCTAAAGTGGTTAATGTAAAACTTAAAGCCGAGAGTACAGGTGCTATACACAACTTCACAAGACTATTTAGAAACGACCCAGAGATTTTCTGGGTAAATGATATACATAACCTGCTTAATAAAAACTCCAGAGAGTATAGTGATATAGAGATAGTTTATGGATACTCTCCAGCACACAAAAAAGACCCTGACAGAGCGTTAAGGATCTTGGAGAAGTCTGTAAAAGATAATCCTAAGAAAAGTAGAGAAAAGTATTACTTAGCAAGGGAATATTACTATCGCAAATGGTGGAGTAGAGCTATTGAAATGCTTGATGATTATATAGCGTGTTCTAACTATTTAAGTGAAAAGAATGACGCTTGGCTTATGAGAGCAAAGTGCTTGGCCAAACTTAAAAGATATAACGATGCTTGCGACAGTGCTTGGCAGGCGATTAAGTACAATGCTAATTTCAAGGAGGCCCTTAGGTTTATTGGAGACCACATGGACTCTGGTAATAAGCCTGTGTGGTATAAATTTGCTGATATAGCTGATAATAGAAATGTCTTGTTTGTGAGGGATAAAAAGACACTTGCCCCTATGGACTTAAACCCAGATGGGTTGTTTTACTTTAGGAATCTCTTAAAGCGGTTTGATAAAGCAGATGTTTTAGAGTGGGGAAGTGGAAGAAGTACAAAGTATTTTCCTGAGTTTTTACAAGAGAATAATATTGAGTATACGTGGCACGCTATGGAGCACGATAAAGGCTGGTATGACCATGTTAAAGATTTTAATACTAAGGGGGTAGAACTTACCTTTGGGGATAAAGATTCAGACGATTACCTTAAACCAGAGGGTAAGTATGACGTTATTTATGTGGACGGAAGAAATAGAGTTAAGTGCTTACAGTATGCCAAGGAAATACTAAAACCTGGCGGGTTTGTATTGCTCCATGATGCACAAAGAGAAAGGTATAAGGAAGGCTTTGAAGGATACGATTGGAGGTATATAGGGAATAGTCCACCTTTACTATGGGTCGGTCAGTTAGAAGAGATGGTAACCATACCAAGGATTATTCACCAGATGTGGGTGGGACCTAAGGAAAGACCAGGAACCATGGATTCCTGGAGGGATAAGAACCCTGGATTTGAGTATATGTTATGGACAGAAAAGGAAATAGACGAGCTTGGGTTGGTTAATAAGAAGGCTTATGACACGTATATGAAAGACGAGTGGTATTCTGGGGCTAGTAATGTTGCTAGGGTAGAGATTTTAAATAAGTATGGTGGAATATTTATTGATGCGGACACAAACTGTGTAACACCGTTAGAGAATGCTCCCTTTATGGCTTGGGATTTCTTTGCAAGTTATGCTGTGGACGGAGATAGTAGACTGGCTAACTCTCCCATAGGATGCACTCCTGGGCATAAGTATATAAAAGAGTTTATTAAAAGAATCAAGGAAGCCAAAGAGTTATATCCTTCACACAAGAAAACAGGACCAGCAGTATTGACCGAAATTGTTGACGACAAGAACAAAGTTTTACCTGCGTACGCCTTTTTACCGATATTTCACAGGGGGCATAAGAACAAGAGGATTGGGCTTAACTATAGTGAACATTATTGGGCGACTACGAACGACATACGTTCTGGAGAGGTTGTAATTCCCCAAAATAAAATGTAATATGAAGTAGTACTTAAATTAAGTATTTAGGACGGTATGAGTATAACACATAACTCAGATGGTAATGCGAAGCATAGTCCAATTTATTCCTGGGCCTCAGGAACAGTAACAGTAGCAGGTGCTGCAGCAGGAACGGACCTTACTGGGATTACAGGTTTTACAACCATTCTCAGTCAGTTTTCAGATGCTGGTAGGAAGCCAAGATATATTAAAGTATCGGCTTCTGCAACTTTGTACGTCAAGATCAATAGTGGGGACACAATTACTGTAGGTTCCACTACGCCATTTGAGGCATTTGACTTAGAAGTTAACAGTATTACTGTTTCTTCTGGTGGCGCTGGTGTTACAACCACAGTGCACTTACAGTAAGGTATTTTAAATTAGTTTTAATTAGTATGACAGAAGCCGAAGTTAAAAGAGAGGAGGTCAGAAAACTAAATCTCAAAGTTGACGAGCTTAAAAAAGAAACAATCATCTTTCGTGAAGAGACTTCTAAAATGAAGGAAGAGTTTGAAGCGAATAAGGAAAAGTTAGAAAAGGCAGAAGAAGAGGCTAAGGCGAAGTTGGCTGTAGTGGAGGATTTAGTAAAGAAGGTCGGAGTTCAGCAAAGCGAGCTTGCTAAATATGAGGAAATGAGAAATAGTATTTCAGATGAGTATTCTAAGTTGTCTAAAGAGGTAAAGAGTCTTGAGGCAAAAAGAGATTCTCTTAAAAAAGAGTTGTCTGATTTACAGGGTAAAATAAATGCTTTAGAAGGAGAGTATAGGGAAGACCAGATTTCTTCAAAGGCATTATTGGATAGCCTAAAATCTTTTGAGAGTGAGCTGGAAATTAGAAAGGCTGAATTGGACAATAGAGAGAAGGTTTTAGATTTAAGAGAAAGAGGCATCCAAATAGACAACTAAAATAAGTAATTTGGAGCATGGCAGTAGTTGAGGACAAAATTATCAAAATTGTTGACGAATCTACGCACACTAGGGGTGCTAGTGTTGAGCAGGTTAGTACACAGGGAGCCTTGATAGTTAAAGATCTATCAGGACAAAGTGTGAGTAGTATTCCAGGCTTAGGAGTTCCCCCGAGCGATTATATTGCGGTCACGTACCCAGACGGAGACACAGAGGTTTATACCTATAAGAGTGGTGGAGCTACTGGGGACACGGTTGCGACTATTACGTGTGTGTATACTGACGGTAATTTAACTTCAGTAACAAGGACAGACCCATAAAATGTTTAAGTTTAATCCACTTAGTGGCAATTTAGATTATTATACAGAGACTGATATTTCAGGTAAGGCTGATTTTCTCGTAGATACAAAAACTAATATATTTGCAGAGAGCCCAGATGCAGGGACAATAGCGTTTTCAACAGATAATAGTAGGTTTTATATGTACGATGGAAGTGGGTGGCATGGTGCAAGAATAAGTTATGGAACGCCAAGTACAGGAGTTGATATGGGTGCTTTCCCTTATGAGGATGATTCTGGCTATGGAGATGTTAATTTAAGTAATAAAATACTACATAACATTATTGTCTCATATTTTGATGAATCTGCTATGGGAGTTACAGATGGTGCTATGCGATATTCTAGTGGGTTTTTACAGATATATGTTGATGGGAGTTGGTTAAATGTATACCCATTAAGTGCTTTTGAGTTTGAAGATAGAATGTTATGGAGTGATAGCTGGCAGGAGTATGATTATTACGGGAAGAATATAATTCATGGTAGTAAGGTAGACATGGGTGTTTTTGCTGGTGACCATTTAATAGATGGGGGTTTAATTTCTGAACAGGTAGTAACATGAACAAAATAGAGTATGAAGAAGGTAAGTTTTTAATTTATGATAACAACCCTTTAAAAGGTAGGGTTGTTGAGGAGGATAGAGTTAAGGAGGAGCAAACGTTTTTAGAAGGAGAGATTGAAGAGTTAGAAAAGATTTATAATGATGACAAGAAATTATTGGAGTGGGCAAAAGATATGTATCCAATAGTTTCTGGGTTGGAAACCGTTAGGGAGAATAAGGAAAAGATTGACAAAGACTTGTCAGAAATAAGTTTAATAAAGGAAGAAAATGTCAACATATTACGTTAGAAAATCGGGCAACGATAGCAACGGTGGTACAGACCCAGACACAGATGCAAAATTAACCATAGCTAGTGCAGTAAGTGCTTCAAGTAATGATGACACTATTGATATAGGTGAGGGTACTTGGGAAGAAACAATTAACGCACAGAGGACATTTCTTGGTGTAAATATGGACAAAACTATTTTAAGCTCTGCTCATACAAGTATAACTTGGAGTGGTTATACAATTGCTTTTCAAAATATTCGGCTCATATTAACAGGTGATTTGTCCGAGATGCTTCCAACAACTTTGTCCTTCATAAACAGTTTTATAGACTTTTCGGGAATAATAGATGCAAATATACTTTGGAGAATGGATGCCGCAGGAGAGACATTAACTATGACTAATTCAATATTTTATGGTAGTGCTGTAGTAGAAGCAATTGTTCCACAGCTGCTGCGCCTTGGTGCAGCAAACACAGCAGTTGTTACAAATTGTGTTTTTTATAGGTTTACTGATGCTAACTGGGTAAGAAACTCTGATGCTACAGTAAACGTAACCATGAAAAATTGCATCTTTTATAATGTTACTAGTTTTAAACCTGCTAATACTGCGGCTGAATGGACTTATGAAGATTATAATTGTTGGTATAGTAGTGGTGGTACTGTAAGCGAAACAGGGTTTTCTGGTGGAGAGTATGGTGAACACGACATTCTTGTAGACCCGTTGTTTGTAGATGCAGATGGGGGAGATTTCAGACTACAATCTAGTAGTCCGTGTATAGGTGCGGGACACGCTTAAATTGAGTAATTAGAAAATGGGTGTAACAAAGGATGTAACAAGAATAATACTAAGAAGGGGTGACGATGACGATTTCACAAACGAAATTGCTGATACTGGCATTACGCAGTATGAGGGAGAACCTAAGTGGAACACAGACGGAAAACAGTTGTATGTTTATGACGGGACTAACAATGTAAGAGTACCTACGGAGAACGCAGACAGCAAGGTAGATTTAACTAAGATAGAAATGCAGGATAGTACCCTACTTGAAACCCCAGTAACTGGCACTATTGAGTTTGATGATGATAGACTTTATGTAACAAATGTAGGTACACAAAGATCAATAGATAGAACAAGTGATGTTGCTTTGTCATCCGTAGCTTGTGCCAATACTACTGACGAAACTACTATGTGGACTGGAACTATTGGTGCTAACGACTTAAAAGTAGGTAATATTTTAAAAGTTACAGCACACGGGCAAATAAGTAACAACAGTAGTGCAGATGTCTTAACGCTCAAGTTTTACATAGGTGCTACAGAAATAGCTACTATAGATTCGCCAGGAAAGAACCTTGACGCCGATTGTTGGGCTGTTGAGTTTCATTCTACGGTTAGAAGTGTTGGTGAAAGCGGTGTTCTTGGAAGGTGGCTTAAAATGGAAATAGAAGACGATGCTAATGTAACCTGTGGTACGACAAGTGTAGACACAACTGGAGCTTCTAATATAACGATAACAGCACAATGGAACAATGCTAAGGAAGATAACACTTTTGGGTTAGGTTTAGGTTGGTTAGAATTTAAAAACTAGGCGAGATAATTTAAAAAATGTATAATATATAAATTAAGATTAGTATATTCCTCAAGCAGTAGACAGTAGGAAGTTGATTAACTATGGCTTATGACTGGCTACAAACATCTAATAATGCAAGAACTACACTTCTTACAACGATAGACTCGGACGATACGAGTGTTGTTGTTGCTTCAGGTGACGGTGACTTGTTTCCTTCTTCAGGGAGATTTAGAATAACTATTTGGGGAGCAAGGTATGCTACCCCCAAAGAAGATAGTAATATGGAGATTATAGAAGTCTCCTCAATTTCAAGCGATACAATGACGGTGAGTAGTAGAGCAAGTGAATCTACGACTGCGGTTGCACATACTGCGGGAGATAACGTTGCTCTATTAGTGACCTCTGGTTATATAGAGGAAATGCAAGAGTATATAGAAGACTATGCTATACAGGGTACAGCAGGAGATGTGGGACCAACTGGCCCTACAGGTGCAACAGGTCCAAGTGGACCTTCTGACGGAACAGGACCAACTGGTGCTACTGGACCTACAGGACCCACAGGACCTACAGGGCCTACAGGAGCAGGTGTAACTGGTGCTACAGGACCAACAGGACCCACAGGTGTTACAGGACCAACTGGACCAACATTAGCAGGGCCAACAGGTTCAACTGGTCCCACAGGACCAACTGGAGCTACTGGGCCTACAGGGTCGACTGGACCCACAGGTAGTCAAGGTACTGCAGGAAGTACAGGTGCTACTGGTGCTACAGGACCTACAGGACCAACTGGTGCTACTGGAGCTACAGGACCAACAGGACCTACGTTAGCAGGACCAACAGGACCAACAGGAGCTACAGGAGATACAGGACCTCAAGGTACTGCAGGAAGTACAGGTGCTACTGGTGCTACAGGACCTACAGGACCGACTGGACCAACTGGACCTACTGGTGCTACAGGACATACAGGACCTCAAGGTACTGCAGGTGATACAGGTGCTACAGGACCTACTGGGCCTACAGGACCAACTGGTGCTACAGGACATACAGGACCTCAAGGTACTGCAGGCGATACAGGTGCTACAGGACCAACTGGGCCTACAGGACCAACAGGACCTACGGGACCAACAGGACATACAGGTGCAGGAACTACTGGTACTACAGGACCTACTGGGCCTACAGGACCAACTGGTGCTACAGGACATACAGGACCTCAAGGTACTGCAGGCGATACAGGTGCTACAGGACCAACTGGGCCTACAGGACCTACGGGACCAACAGGACATACAGGTGCAGGAACTACTGGTACTACGGGACCTACTGGACCTACAGGGCCAACTGGTGCTACAGGACATACAGGACCTCAAGGTACTGCAGGCGATACAGGTGCTACAGGACCTACTGGGCCTACAGGACCAACTGGTGCTACTGGAACTACAGGACCAACTGGACCTACACTAGCAGGACCTACTGGGTCAACTGGACCTACAGGACCAACTGGGCCAACAGGGTCAACTGGACCTACAGGACCCACAGGACCCACAGGACCCACAGGACCTACAGGTACTCAGGGAACTGCAGGAGAAACTTATGATTGGAAAGGTGAGTGGGCAACCTCAACAGAATATGCTTTATATGATGTTATAGAGAAAGATGGTAGTGGATATATTTGCGTAGAGGAACATGAATCAGACGACTGGTCAACAGATTTAGGGGCAGGTAAATGGGAAGTCTTTGTGGAAAAGGGGCCCACAGGACCTACTGGACCCACAGGGCCTCCAGGTAGTGCAGCTTCAACAGGTCAAACAGGACCTACTGGTGCTACAGGTCAAACAGGACCAACAGGACCTACAGGACCAACAGGACCTACAGGACCAACAGGTGTTACAGGACCTACTGGTCCTACCCTAGCAGGACCTACTGGGCCAACTGGTACTACAGGACCAACAGGACCTACAGGACCAACAGGTGTTACAGGACCTACTGGTCCTACCCTAGCAGGACCGACTGGACCTACAGGACCAACTGGTGCTACTGGACATACAGGACCTCAAGGTACTACAGGTGATACTGGTGCTACAGGACCTACAGGACCTACAGGACCAACTGGTGCTACTGGACATACAGGACCTCAAGGTACTGCAGGTGATACTGGTGCTACAGGACCTACAGGACCTACAGGACCAACTGGTGCTACAGGACATACAGGACCTCAAGGTACTGCGGGTAGTGTAGGTGCTACAGGACCAACTGGACCAACTGGACCTACTGGTGCTACGGGACAAACAGGACCTCAAGGTACTGCAGGTAGTGTAGGTGCTACAGGACCTACTGGGCCTACAGGACCAACTGGTGCTACAGGACATACAGGACCTCAAGGTACTGCAGGTAGTGTAGGTGCTACAGGACCAACTGGACCAACTGGACCTACTGGTGCTACAGGACATACAGGACCTCAAGGTACTGCGGGTAGTGTAGGTGCTACAGGACCAACTGGTGCTACAGGACATACGGGGCCTCAAGGTACTGCAGGTAGTGTAGGTGCTACAGGACCAACTGGACCAACAGGACCAACTGGTGCTACGGGACAAACAGGACCTCAAGGTACTGCAGGTAGTGTAGGTTCTACAGGCCCAACTGGTCCAACAGGACCAAACAATATAACAACCTCAACAACAACAGACTTAACAGGATACTTATATGGAGATGGGAGTAATGTAGGAAGTAAGGGAACAGAAGATGGCTGGATAGCAGCTGGAGAGACTTGGACTTATGCCTCTGACGACGACCCAACCTATACCTTTACAATTTCAGGGGATAAGACAGACAAGTACAGTGCTGGAATGAGGATTAAGCTAACAGATAGTGGAACACAGTTTTTTATTATTACTAAGGTAGCATATTCAAGTCCTAACACAACTGTTACAGCTTATGGAGGAACAGACTATGATTTGAGTTCAGGGACAATTACCAATCCATATTATTCTTGTATGAAAGCACCACAAGGTTTTCCTCTTGACCCTGATAAATGGACAGAGGAGCTTATAGATACGACTGACAGGTCTCAGGCTTCTCCAACAGCATCTACTGTTTATAATCTTGGAAGTTTAAGTATAAGTGTTCCCTTGGGTGTCTGGAAAATATCGTTTGAGGCAAACTTTCAGATTAACAATACCTCTGGAAGTTTTGGTGGTGGTGTGATAGGGCTTTCTACAGCAAACAATTCTTTTTCTGATAGTAACAATCTTATCGGGGTTTATTGTGCTGTGGATAGAGCTTCTAATGACCCAGTATTTACATCCTCTGTAAGTAAGTCTTTTGTTTATGAGGCAACATCTAAAACAACTTTATATGTAAATGCCAGGTCAGACTACAGTCCTATAAAAACATTGTACCTCAGAAATGCTAACATTCCCCTGGTCGTTAGAGTTACCTGTGCATACTTATAAGATAATTTAACTAAACAATAAAATGGCATACCCAAACACAATCGACAGCTTAACAAATCCAACAAGTTCAGATACTCTGGACAGTCCAAGTCATAGCGACCAGCATAGTGACGCAAATGATGCTATAGAAGCCTTAGAGGCTAAGGTAGGGGTGGACAGTAGTGCAGTAACAAGTTCTCACGATTATAAGATAGACGCTTTAGAAACAGATGTAGCGAGTATGGTCGAAACAGTTATAGGAACTATTTATCCTGTAGGGGCTATATATACCTCAACCCTATCTACTAACCCAGAAACACTTTTTGGTTTTGGCACTTGGGAGGCATTTGGAGAGGGAAAAGTTCTTGTTGGGTTAGATAGCGAAGATGGAGACTTTGATGAAGTGGAAGAAACGGGTGGATCAAAGACAATTACACTAACTGAGGCCCAAATGCCAGAGCACACTCACGTACAAAATGCCCACGGTCACAGTTTTAATGTCTCAAGGGTAACGGCCTTTGCAGGAACAGGCTCAAACGAACCAACACAGTCCGCCACATCAGATAGGTCATGGCAGACCATTACAATTGCAAATGCAACAGCAACAAACCAGAATACGGGGGGTGACGAGGCACACTCTAACCTACAACCTTACATCGTAGTATATATGTTTAAGAGAACAGCATAATGGCAACAGTAACAGACTTAACAGGAAGTTCAGAAACATTAACAGACGAAACCTCTGTTAGTAATGGCACAGACTCAAACATAAATGTTTACGAGTTTGGTAATTTACTTTTGGCAGGTTTACTTTCAGCAATTTCTGGCTGGGGGTTAGGTGCTACCGAAGTTGTATCAGGCTCTATAAGTGCAAGTGACGTAGTAGGAGGAAGTGTTACGGAATCTGATAAGACTTTAAGTAACTCGGAGGTTTACGATTTCTCAGATTTTACTTATGACCGCTCAGGAGTTACTTATGATGGAATAAGGCTTACTGGAGCTGTTACAGACGAGGATGGGTCGTAATTGGCAAAGCTGGTAAATAAATGTAAAATATATACATAAATTAATATAACTATCCAATGACATTTATAAACATTAAGAACAGGATAGCTTCAAACATAGGATATGTAGATTCTTCGGGGGATATACTTGCCTCCAAAGACGTTACAGAAACAGATATAGGCAACTGGGTTAACGATAGATACATAGACGATTTGTTTTCTGCACTATCAACACAATACCCAGAGGACTACAAACAGGAGGGGAAACTCAATTTTTACAAGACTTCTGGCACAGCCAGTTCAAGTTCTACCTCATCAACCTTAGTAGCCACGGGGAATATATTCAATAATGGTATGGTGGGTGATACAGTATACAATTCTACTGACGGAGCTACTGCAGAGGTTACAGCATACAGTTCAGCCACTACAGTTACAGTAGATACTGAGATTGATGACGATTGGGACGGAGACACTATTTATGTACTAGGACACGAGTTTGGTTTAGGGGGCAATGCTACTGACGCGAGAAGTATTACGAGGGTTGCAGTTAAATATGACAGTGACGACGATTACTACACAACCTGTAGGCAAATGACTAAGAACAAGGTTTATGAGGCGGGAAACGAGGTTTATTACGAGTCTGACCCAATATGGTATCCAACCACAGTAGACGTAAGTTCAACACCAACAAGTGCAATAGGAATACTACCAGAACCAAGTGAAGCAGTTTCAAGTGGTATTTTAATTGAGTATATAGAACAGCCTTCTTCTTTAAGCTCAGACAGTGACGTACCAAGACTACCACTAGGTAGCCATAGTATTCTTGTCTGGGGAGGTACAGCAAGTGCAATGCGTAAACTTATGCGTCTTGACGAGGCAGACAGGTACGAGCAGTTATACCAGGCGAGTAAAAGAGAAATGATTGCTGAGTATGCACTAACAAGAGGTAGTGGAATACCAAGAGTAAGACCCCCACGAAGACTCAGAAGAATGGTGGATAGAGATAAATGAATAGAAACATAGAACCAAAAATCATTTGGAAGCAAAACCTCTCAGGAGGTATAAATCAATCGGTTGATAATCAATTGGTTGAAAACAACGAGTCACCCTTGCTTAAAAATATTATACTCGATAAGAGAGGTAATTGGGCTTCAAGAAAAGGTACAGACAAGTTAGGCAATACCACAGCAGGCAGTGACCAAGTTTATGGTTTAGGTACCTATGATGAGACCGACGGAACACACACGTTCTTTCGGGTTTGTAATAGAGACCTAGAGAAGTTTAATGGAACAGATACTTGGAGTGCAGTTGATACAGACGAGTGGCCAGCCAGTATGAAAGTTAATATGGTTAACTTCCTAGACAGAATGTACTTGGGCAGTGAGGACGGTGGAACAGCCTTAGCCTACACTACAGGAACTACGATTACAGACGTGACCCCAGAGATAGGGGGACACTTTTTAGCAGTTAACAAGGGTAGATTGCTAGTGGGGGGTAACGATATGCTGCCAAATGTGATACTTATAAGTTATCTTGGAACTGATACATTTTATGACTCCACTGGAACGTGTGCGGCAAATGCTGATTCTGGTGGTGCTAATACTGTAACTACAACAACAGAGATATTTGAGGCTTGGTACGAAAACAATGCCTATATTTATAATACTGATACAGACGAACTACACTTTATTACAGGGTTTACTGACGGGGACACGGTTACTACAGACGGGTCCACTTCAGCCTGGGATAATGACACGGTATATGTTTTACCTTTTTACTTTCAACTGGAAGGTGCTTGTACAGGATTAACAACATTCCAAGGGAATTCTATAGCATTTGACGAGGATAATATGTATATCTGGGACCCAGGTTCAACGTGGTCTCAAAAAATGCCAGGGTTTGGGTGTGTTAACGAAAGGACTATTAAGAATGTAAGTGGTTATTTGATTTGGGCAGACAGAGAGGCTGTGTATTTGTACGACGGGTCGAGTAGACCAATAGATATTTCTCAAAAGATTAAAGATCCTGTAGACGGGTATGGATTGTTTGATTTAATTAATCCAGCTAATTTCAGTCAGCTTGCAGCAGGTGCGTTTGACGGAAAATACTATTTGTCGGTGGGGGATTTAAGTACCCAAACAGGTGCACCAGCAAGTGCTATAACTAATGCAGAATTTGTGTTTGATGTTGAGGCTAACTCCTGGACACTAAACTCAAGAGATGATGAGCCTGTAGTATATTCTACTTTTATAAACAGTTCAGGGAGTAAGGATTTGTATTATGGAGAAGAAACCAACCTAGCAGTGTATAAAATGAATACAGGCACTACTGACGACGACAGTGATGGAGATGCTGGTGCGTTTACCGTTGAGGCTAGAACGCCACACTACACTTTTGCAGACCCGACAGTACAATATAGAATATCAGCCTTTTATGTGAAGTATAAATCAGGGGGAAATATTACAGTGACCTATAGTGCAGATGGAGGAAGTTATGCTTCTTTAGACACACTATCTAGCAGTTCTACTACGACGGTAGAAAAGATTTTACCTGTGACTGAATGCCATGGGTTTACACATTCTTTGAAGTTTGTATGTTCAAGTACAATGGAAATTGAGGCTGTAGGGTTTATGGCTTCTCCGATAAGTTTTGGTAGCGTAGCAACATAATGGAAATCAGTATAGACACACAGACAATTAGTGAAGCAGGGTTTGACACCTATTTGACTAGGGCGGTGTTTGGTGAGGTGTCGGCAAGTATTAATTTAGCTACTCGTTATACTGATGCTAGTAACTTAGTTGGTGGGATTATAGGGAGTGAGGGAGTTATTTATCTAGGGAGTAAGCAGATTAAGTTAGACGGAAAAAATAAAAGAATAGTTATTAGTGACGGTGTAAACGATAGAGTTCTCATAGGAGGCTTCTAATGAGTGCAGGACTTAAGGTTAGTAGAAAAGGCTTTGATGTAAATAAGGCCAGTGATAAGCAGTTGGCCTTTAGCAGTGAGTGGCCACTATTGCCAATTGAGGCAGAGGGAACCAAGGCTGTTGTTAAAAACACTTCTTACGATGAAACTTTATATACCCATGGTTTAGGTTATGTTCCAGTATTTATGTATTGGTTTGAGGTTAGTAGCAAGTTATATCCTATAAGCGACTTTATATATTTTAATATTTGGGCAGATGATACGGAGTTATATTTAGACGATACTCCATTAACAAGTTCTGGAACCATACACTGGAAGGTGTTTAGGAGAGATATGTTGACAGAGTATGATTCAGGTAATTTACAATCAACAGATGCTACAGAAACTGACAGTGCAGACATAGGGTTGTTAGTTAGTAATCCAGGTAGTGACGTGTGGTCTAGTGACTTAAGGGATTTTTCTGTGCGAAGTGATATGCGACAATTAATGATACATAAGACTGGGTATTTTGACGACAGTACAAACGGTGCAGAAATTACGCATAACTTGGGATATAATCCTATGTATTGGTTTTATGTCGCCAATACTGACAGAAATGGTGCAGGGGAGTATTCTCTAGCATATCAAGCAGACGATTTTGTGGTATCAGCTTCAGACACGACCTTGACATACACTTATTTTGGCTTTCCTTTTTTTTATACAGCCTATTTAATTTTTAAAGACCCCGTAAACGAGGTAGGATAATGGGAGTAGTAAGTACATCAGACGACAAATTATTTATAAGTAGTCTACCTGGATACAGTGCCATTACAGACGACCAGGAAGATATGGCTGTCCACAGTGGGTTTGAATACCCTAAAATGGATGAAGATTTGGTTGGAACAATAGAATACACAGTGCCAGCTTATACGAGTGACCAAGATTACACGATTACTACAGTTACACACAATTACGGGTATATGCCACTTTGCCAATGCTTTGTTGAAGATTTGGACGGAATGATGCCTACTGAATTTGCAATTCTACCCCTTTATGATGGTTTTACAGCATCTAGGTTTATTTGTTACACAACTACAACTCAGTTTGTTTTAATTTACAAGGCAATTACTGCTGCCCCACTTGCTAGTCCACAGTGGGACGGTAGTGATTGGTTGTTCAAATACCAGATCTGGGCGAATGACTAGACTTTATATAATTTATAATATAATATGTAAAATATAAGTAGCAGTAGTATGACTCGGTAAATTTACATAATAAAATATGGCATACGACACATATACTGTTAAACGCGGCGACAGTCTTTCTAAAATAGCAAAACAGTTAGGACTTGGCAGTTGGAGAGAACTTTATGAACTCAACAAATCTGTTATAGGTTCTAACCCTAGTTTAATATACTCTGGACAGACATACAATATCCCTGGCACAAATGTACCTGCTCCTACACAAACACCACCTCCTGCCCCAGTACAAACACCAGCACCAGCACAAGAAACCCTTTCCAGGCAATATACAAACCCATTTACAGGTCAATTAGAAAGAGCTGCTGAACTTCCTCAATTTGAGAATCTTACAGGTGGTTCTTTTAAGAATGTCTGGGGAGATACTTTTGCACAACCGACGTCTGAACTAGCAGTACAGCAGATTCGCCCAGAGTATGAAAGAATGTATGAAAGGAACGCTTATGATTACCTAAACAATTTATACGGCCAAGGTGGACAAAGAATGGGCACTGGACCAGGGGGAGGTATAGGTAATGTTAGAGCAACGTCTAATAGGGCGTACAGTGATATGTATAACGACTGGATGGAACAGCAATATCAGAATCTTTATCAAAATTGGTATGAAAGAGCAAGGCAGTCTTGGAATGAGGGTAGAACGCAGGCCAATTTTGAAAGTGATGCTGACTTATATAAGATTCCGACATTAATGGAGTATGGGGACAAATATTTAAATGACTATTCTCCAGAAAGTGTATCGTTGTTTTAATTTATGAAAATAGACAAATGGCAGATTTAGCAACAATGGAACAGGGTATAGAACAGAGGAAGTCTGGCTTGGGTTCGATTGAAAACCAATTAAGTCAGTACAATACAGAGTTACCCTCCCAAATGGAAACAGAGCTTCAAAGAGCAGCTTCACCACTAATAAAAGAGGCCCTAGGAGTAAAGACAAACTTAATGAGCAACTACCTTGGGGATATAATGGGTGCCACTAATCTTGGTGCAGGTATGCAAGGAACTACGGCCTATGACTTGAGTCCTTCTCAAAGAATGAAGCAGATAGGTAGAGAAATGGGACATTTTACTGGAGAATTAGAAGGAGCTCAGCAGTATGCAGACTATCTTGGTGCACAAATGAATGATATGTATGGAAAGGCATTACAAGCAGCTCAAATGGGACAACAGAACTTGGCCGACCGATATTCAAGGGGTTATAGTATGTTACAACTAGAAATGCAGCAATTAGAAAGCGAAAAGGATAGGCAGCAGCAAGCACGTCTTGCAGCACAGGCTGCAGCACAGCAACAGGCCTATAATGAAATGCTACAAAGACAATATGAACAAGAACAGGCAAGAGCATTAGAGGTACAAAAGAAGGCCGATATAGACAACTGGTATACAAAGGTTGATACAATTAGATCCAACAGAGGGACTTATGGCAACTCGTTAGATTCTTATCAGGCAGCACTACTTAAGGAAGCAGCTGATTTAGGTCTTCCATACGGAAGTGAAGAATTATGGGAAATGTTAGGAAATACACCACGTAAATTTACCGACACATCAGGTTTCTATTCAGGTGGTGGTGGTGGTGGTAGCTATGGATATAGCTGGTAAATTAATTAATAAAAACAATAATGGCTAGGAAAATGTCAACAGCAAATTGGGCAACTAGAGGAACAAATAGTTCTGCAAAACTTTTGCAAGGTCTAGGAATTCTTGGAGGTATGGCAAATTACATATCAAAACCAGGAAGGGATTTAGCCGAAATGGTAAAACAAACTGGATTAGGACTTGGTGTTAAAAGAGTCGAGGCCCCAAAATTTAGCAACCAACAGTTAGCTACAATGGGGGGTTCAAAGAATTTTATGAAAAATCCTGAAGTCCAAAGATTTCAAAACCAATTAGGACAGTCTCGGGCGAGTTACAGTAAACTTAGAAAAGAGGTTGAAAACCCAACATTTATATCTCCAGAAGAACAAGGAACAACGAAACTTAGTGAAATTGCTATTGGGGAGGGTTCTGGTGGAAAGAGTAAATTGTATGACTACTCTACAGCGATAAAAGATGCAGCAATCGTTGCTTCAATGTTACCAGCAGCTGCACCAACTTCGTTTATGGGCGCTGTTGGTATGGGTGCATTTCAAGGAGGGTTAGGAGGTCTTGGTGCAACAAAGGGGAGTCTTGGAACAATGGAAGGTCAAGGGGAAGCGTTAGGAAATGTCGGTGGTGGAGCTTTAGTTGGTGGTGCGATAAGTGGTGGTCTTTATGCAGGCTCTAAAGCTTTCCAAGGAATTAAGAATTCTCTTCAAAATAGGGGTGCTAAGAATCTTGAGGTAAGTCAAGCTGCTGATGATGCATATAGTAGCTTAAACAAACAACAGAAAAATGGTATAGCAAAACAGGTGAGGAATAGTGGGCTTTGGGAAAAAGGGAAGACAACAGATTGGAATGTAAAAAGGTTTTTAGAATTTAGGGAATTAACTGGGCTAAAGAATGGTAGTCCTCAACAAGTTATTGACGCTATGGGTGAGAGCTTAGATAATTTTTATGCAGCAAAAGGTCAGGTATTACAGTCTCTCAACACTACGCCAGATGACATATTGTCAATAAAGGAGCTTGCAAAAAACAATCTTAAAAATCAACCAAGAGGGTCGGCATTAATTAGCGATGAAAATTTCCAGATCCTTATGAACGATTTAGACAACCTTCCTTCGCAAGTACCAGGCGATACGAATCTTACAATGGTTTTAGACGATTATAGAGGAGGCTTGAGAAATAATGTTAGATATAATGTAAAAGCTGGTACAACAACTATGCTGCCATCAGACCAGAGGGTTATTTCTCATGCCGTTGCAGATGCTATTGCAGAACAGCTAGGTTCTAAGGGTGTTCAGGGAAGCGTTTATTCAAATGCAAACGAGGGAATACACAGCCTATTAACTATGACGGGTTCTAAAGAGTTAGCTAATGCTTCACAAAGGTATGCGAAAGGATTAAGGGCATATGGCCTACAATTGTCTGGAGATTTGTTACCAGTTAATAAAGTTACTGGAGGAATAGAAAGAGGGCTTGGGGGTACTCAAGAGGCTATAGGGAACGCTTTAGCAGGAACTTCCTCTGGAGCCCTGTCTGGGACACTTGGAAAAGTTGGTTCTGGACTATCTAAGGCACTAGGTGGTGCCTCTGGTACTATAGGAAATGTTTTACAAGGAGCTGGAAGGGTCCCAATGGGTATTCCAGGTGCAGCTAGTGCCAACTTACTAGGAGGTGCCGAGCAAGAAACTCAATCTAGCGAGCCTACAGATTCTGGACTCTATATAGACCCACAAACTGGATACTTACAAATGAAAGGTGCAACCCCTATAGCAGGAGGTGCAATGGGTTCCCAAGGTGGAATGTCCGTTATAGAAGCTATTTCAAAAGCTGCTTCTATTATGCCAAATGCTAGTGAGTCTGAGTTGATGGCTTTTGCTAAGATGCTTATGGAAGAGGGTGGTGGGGAAGGTGTAGATACTTCTAATTTAGGTGTCGCACAAGCCAAATACTATACGGTTGCAGATAGCGCCGACGAGGCAATACAGCTAGTCACTCAATTATCTAGTATCCCTGGACAGGCACAACCTGGGTTAGGTAGAGGTTTAGCAAGTTTTGTTGGAGAGAAGACAAATCTTGGTGATCCAGGAATACAGGCTCTTAGAGCTAAACTTTCTGGAATAGACTTACAGGTGTCAAATCTTATTGCAGGTACTAACATCTCTAAGTCTGAGTCGAGAAGATTAAAGAAGCTTGTTCCAACAATGGATGACGACCTCCAAGATATGATTATAAAGTTAAATGAACTTAAATCAATTGGTATAAAAGGTGCTGGCATTGGAGGTTCAAACTCTATAGCAGACGAATATAATTACATGAACTACTAAAATGAAAGAAATAACAGAAAAAAGAGTACGTGCAATAGCAAAGGAAGAGAGTGAAAAAGCCTGTGCGCAGCGTATGAAAGAAATAGAGACTCAATTAATGGCAAACAGTAAAACTTTAGCTAAGATTGAAAGGTTGCTACTGGGGGAATTTGGTGATTCAGGCGAAGCACTAAAGGCTAAGGCTACCTTTGCTTACCAGTATGCCAAACATAATACGGACTTAAAAATTGTTGACAGAGCCTTACCTGCCCTAATTTGGTTTGAAGATATGAGCAGAAAAGAGCCAGGGTGTGAAGAAAGTAAATTAGACACTCTTGGTAGAATCATAAGTGCATACACAAGTTTAAAGTGGATTTTGAGACTAATTGGGTTTACGTCGATACTTAATTTAGTTCTTTCTATAGAACCTATAGTTGAATTAATTAGAAGTTTATTCCAATGAAATTGTTATTATCATTAAATTGTTTGGTAGCAAAGTAAAATGGGATTATTTAACTGGATTTTTGGAGGTAATCTAGACAAGGCTATTACAACACTCCAACAAGAAGATATTAGAAACCAGGATAGGCGTAATCTGGGCGGTGTTCAAATAAGCCCAGTTAAAACAGACTTGGGTACAGCTTATACGGACACTCAGCTCAATGATTATGTAACACAAATGCAAAATGAGTGGAAGAAACAAAATGCTCCACAGGTTTTAGGAGAAGAGATTGCTCCCCAATACCAACCTCCAACAGACTTAGCCCCAGAGCCAGCTTATGAGATACAGTATCCCGAAATGATGGAGTATATAATTAACGGGTATCCAGGAAGCAGGGTAACAGAAGAATACTATAAGGCCATGGAACAAGCATTAGATGAAAAGACCTTGGCAAATGTTTTAGCTATGTCCATTGCAGAAACGGGAGCAGGTAGAGATGCTTCAAATTTTCAAGGGGATGGGGGTCTTAAGAATAGTAATTTCTGGGGATACTTTAAAGGAGGAGATAGGACTTACGACCCAGATACGGGAGTTATGATAGAGGACCTTCAACACGCCTTTGGCCCAGGTGGAGCCTATGAAGAAATTACCCCTCAAACATTAGCATATTATGTTCACGGTAAGGCCTATGACCAGTTAAGTCCACAACAAAAGGAAAGCGTAGATGCAGAATACGGAAGATACCTTTGGGGAATGGCACAACTTGGATATTAATATAGGGTATTAAGGTTATATAACTTATATGTTACTATGACTTATGGCCAAATTCAGTAACCCTCTAGGGGGTAACAGAGAAGTTTTTATCTCCCAAACCCTTCACGGTAGTGCCAATACGGCTATTGATATAGGGTCAGTTACAGCAGGTAAAGCAGTTTATGCCATAGCCGACGGAAAAGTCCTCGGTGCAAGCTCAAGTTCAGGAAGTTATTGCTACCAGTCAGTAGAAGGTTCAGACATTCAAGTTTGGTATGTACATACCTATAACTGGCTCAAAAAGGGCACTCTTGTTAAAAAGGGTCAGAAAATATGTGAAATAGCCCCTAAAAGCCAAAACGGTGGCTTTGCAATTCATTTACATCTTGGCCTTACTCCTAAAGGTACTAATATCATGGAATACTTCGATAGAACTATACCCTTTAGAACTAAGTACGCAGATATAAAAGCTAGCTGGTTTAAGTCCGATGGAACACTCAATTGGAGTAAGTTTAAAGATCTAAGTTATTCTAACGACGATATGAGCAATATTACTATAGGCAAATACTACGAGTTTAATAATACAAGTAAACTAAACATTCGAAACGCCCCCAACGGAGAAGTCATTGACCAATTAAAAGAAAACAAAAAGTGTGTTGGCCGAGCCCTAACAGAAGGGGTCAGTAAAGACGGACATGTTTGGAATATGTACGCTGGAATCGGATGGGGAGGATACATTGCCCAAGGCTGGAATACACAAACTTCCAGAGACCTAACCGATATTGACGGAGAACAAAATGGGTGTGACGAATTAAAAGACCAAGTCTCTAATTTACAATCTAAGGTGGGTGACCTTGAGAGTGAACTAACTGAACACCAGGAGGAGAACGACACCCTTAGAAACGCTCTAGGGGACTCAGAGGACCAAATAGAGAACCTCCAGGCAGAATTGGAAGAGTTAAATATTACATGGGACAAAAAGTACAATCAATTGCGAACGGAGAATTTACGACTTAGCAGAGAAAAGGGTGAGTGCCAGAAAGAATTAGACGCTTTAAAGAATAGTAGATTCATTTGGATTGTTGAGTGGTTAAATAAAATTATTCCTAAAAAAGATGTTTAATGTAATTTTGTTTGGGGTTATTTGTGGTGGGTTGCTAAGTCTTCTTATTACGATATTTATTTATAGAGAATAGGTTTATATAAATTAATTTACAGGTTTAATGGAACAATACATAGACGTGACCTCAAGCGTAGTGTTTGCTGGGTTTGTAGGTCTTATTGCACCATTTGTTTTTCCTTTTATATTTAAACTACTTGGTAAGTGGGCCAAGAGAGAGTTAAGCGACCAAGAGAAGAGGATTCTCATTGTGCTTATATCTCTTTTAGTTTCAGTAGGCATTGTAGCTGCTGACTTTAATTGGGAAGGCGAATTTGGTGAGAGAGCATGGGCATTCATAATGTACCTAGCTTTAAATTTTACAACACTAAGAGGTGTTATTCAGAGTGTGTATGAATTAATTATTAAAAACTTTCCGTCAATAGAAAAAAGGATTGCTAAAATAGAGAATATAAAATAAGCAACCAATTACATGAGCAACGAGCAAGGCCTATACACTAGTCCTAAAGAAGATAGCTTTAGAACAGACAGACAGATTAAATTAGAAGCAATAAGAACAGGTAAGTTTGTGTGGGAAGGACAAAACGATTTAGAAGCAATACGACAGAGAAGTTTCGAAGAGTGGCAAAAGGAGGTAATACGAAGACGAGACTCTCGCAGAGAAATTGGTGAAATTCCAGAAGTCCAAAAGATAAATTTCAATGGTAAGTATGCACCGACGCTAGCCCTACTGGGCGACGTTCATGCTGGGGGAGATTGTAATTATGAAATGTTTGGTGCTACGGTTGAGTTAATTAAAGAGCACCCTCACGTAAAGGCGGTTCTTATGGGGGATTTGGTAGACGCCTTCTTTTGGAACCAGGCTCTACAGGGGGATATGTTAAACCACAAAGAGCAGATTCATTATATGCAATCGGCACTGGACGCTATGGACGGTGAGATAGCAGCGGCGTTTAAGGGCAATCATGAACGATGGGCAGAGAGAACGGGGGTAAGCCCCCTTTATTTTAAATGGATAGAAAAATACGGTACTCCATACTTTGAAGGCAAAGGAGTATTACAAGTGAACTTTCCTAAAACCGTATACAACATGGAAGGGAGTCATAGGTTTCCTGGGCACTCTATGTATAACGACAACCACCCGCAAATGAGAGAGGCTAACTTTGGACAGCAAGGCTTGGACATATACGTTTCAGCACACACTCATAAAAAGAGTTACCATACTCAATATGCTAATGTGGCTGGGGATAGAATCCAGCAGCACTTTGTTACCGTAGGGGCTTTTAAAGGACACGATGGATACGGGTCTGATAAAGGATACGACCCGTTTAAGGACGACCAGTTAGGTGCAGTGTTTCTAACGCTAGATCCTGACCAGAAGAGTGTAGATGTAGATATGAGTTTAGAACAGGTGTACCAGAGATTGGGTGTGTAGATTGATAGGGCTACTTACGGGTAGTCCCAATGAGTCTACAACTCTGTAGCTCTTTAACAAGGGAGGTCTGGTGATATGCCAAACGTGCGGAACCATTATGCAACGTGTCGTGTGGGAGGTTCATGGAGTAATGTACTATGTTTATTTCTGTGAATACTGTGTCAAGTGTACTCCCGTAACAAGGATTATGAACAATTAGATTCCATATTGCAGATTTAGGGCTTAAAATGAAATAGGAAAATCCATATTGCAGGTAGATGAAATAAGGAGGTTGTTATGTTGTGCGAAATGTGTGGTAAGAACGTGGCGTTGATTGAAGCTGGTGACGAAAAGAGAAGTCGAATCTGTATTTCCTGTGCGTTGTTTTTAATGAAGCACTACGATTTCAAACTAGAACTCAAGCGGGAGGTGTTTGATGTCACGCAGATACAAAAAGAAAAAGAAACGCACCAAGTGGAAGGAACGAGTAAAGATAAGCCAGGAGTATAAATGTGCTGTGTGTGGCAAGAAGTTTGAAAGTAAACAGTTGCAAATTCACCACTGTAAAAACCGTTGCCGAGGAGGCATAAGCACACCAGAAAATTGTGTGGCTGTATGTATCAAGTGCCATAAGGACATTCACGAACAGTATGGTAACGATTACTACGACCCACGATAGACTCCTTAGAGGGGGTACAACAACATATCTTCACTGAAGTATACATACCCCCTCTAAAAAAACACTACAAGATATTGACACCATTTTTAGGTAGGGGTATATTTTATTATGAAAAGTACCGAAGAATTCTCAAGCAAATTAGATACTCAGATAGGGGGGTTGGTTTCTCCTTCGGTCACCAACTCTCCTATTTGGTTATTTAATTTTTGACCGAAGGAAGTATGAAAACACGTATAGTCCACACAAAGGTCTGGAAGGATTCCTGGTTTGTGTCTTTATCGACAGAAGCAAAATTCTTATGGCTCTATTTACTTACAAACGAAAGGATCAACATCTCTGGGATGTATGAGTTAACAGACAGAGAGATAGTCTTTGATACTAGTATAGATACTAGTAAACTTAGCTCATTAAAACAAGAACTTTCAGGCAAAGCATTTTTTTGCGAGAGCTGGGTATATATTCCAAACGTAGACAAATACAACAGCTATAAAAACAGTCCGAAGAATGAAAAAGCCTTTATTAAAGAGACAACTCTTGTTCCTTTAAATGTATTACAACATTTTATAGAGGATACTAGTAATGATACTAGTATATATACTGACCCTATACTCCTAGAAATCATAAATAAGAAATCAGAAATAAGAAATAAGGAATCAGAAATCAAAAATCAGGAATCAAAAATAGATAAGAAAGAGTTAAAGAAAGTTAAAGAGAAGTTATATGAAGATATGAACTGGGAATGAAGAAAGGATTTACGTTCTTTAGAGAATACAGAAAATTATTAGAAGGGTTAGGGGATAAGGAGAGACTTTTAATGTATGAAGCAATCTTTAGTTTCTTTTTAGATGATGTTGTAGTGGATGTTGGAAATCTTGGAGTTATTTTTGAGGCAATAAGACAGTACAAACCTCCAGGAAAAACAAAGAAGAAAAGATGGACCACTCTTAAAAAAACTATTAAAAAGGTTGATAATTACAGCTCTTACCTTCGGAGTAGACATTGGAAGAACTTTAGGGGATATATATTAACTTTACACAAGAGATGCAAGATATGTGGGACTACTGAGAATTTGGAGGTTCATCATAAATGGTATGGTACTCGAAAGAAAAGTGTTTTATACCAAGAGAGTGATGATGATGTAGCAGTTCTTTGTAAGAAGTGTCATGATCTTTATCATAAGGAGTATGACAGAGCAACTAAAGCAAACTTCAAGAGATTCTATGATAAATATGCCAAGGGTTATGTGTCGAGGATAATTAAAAGAGATGGAACCGTTATAGATATGGCTAAAGCCGCTGAAGAAATTAAAAAAAGGAATAAATAAATTGTTATTTTAAGTTATATGAATTACTTTCCACTAGGAGACATAGATGAAGCAAGGTATGAACTCTGCGAAAAATACAAACTGGTCGAGTATGTTAACGGAGTTTATAGATTGACTCAAAAGTGTAGAGATAATTACGACGAAATTTCCTTTATCAAATATTTAAAAGGAGATCTATCTCAACCACTTAAAAAAGGAAAAGAAACTGCTATTCAAGAATTACTGGCTTTGTAATCCCTAATTACCTGAGAAACTAAAGACTGACTTACCCCATACTCATTGGCTACCTCCTGCTGGGAATGACCCATTTCATACATTTTTACTATAAGACTATCTCTGTATTCTCTACCTTCAGGACTGTTATCGTAGCGTGTTCCTTTAAGGATTTCTCTAAGTCGTTTATAAGAAAGTCCTAGTTCTCTTGCTACGGGGATTAACTTTTTACCCTTGTCTAACATATCGATTACAAAGGGCATATACTCAGAGTATTCTTCCCACCTTTCTTCTTGGCGCTTTTGTTCAAGTTGCTCTTTGATTTGCTTGTAGTCAGGCATTTTACGCAGTTTAAGGTATATAGCCTCTCTTGAGCAGCCTTGGTTACGTGCAATCTCTGCTACTGGAACTCCCCTCTTATACAGTTTTCTTATTATTTCTGTTGTCATAATGTTGCCTATTTAATTTATCTCTCAATGTTAGACCGTATAAAACTGTCTGTTTGGCTTTTTACTTTAGTCTGGGTATAGCTGATAAGTCTGTCGCAATTGATGTATAAGCTTCTAAGCCTTCGTGCCTTATGACTGGCTGCTAATCTTTCGGCTCTTATGTCGTCGCAACTTTGCTCTGCTAATGACTTGGCCATAGTGTCAGTCATTTTCTTGCCACTGTTTTTAAGTTCTAAGTATTTATCCGTAACACAAGTCTTGTATTCCTCGTCTAGTGACTCTGCTCTAGCGTAAGCATAATCCTGAAGGTCGCTTAAATTGTCCATTATTTTACACAAGGTAAACACATGGTCGACTAAGGAATTCATGTTCCACTCGTTGACGGGCTTTTCCTCGATTTTTTCTTTTATGAGAGATATCTTTTTAATCGTTTCCGTGGCTTCCAACTCTATCTGATTGGCCTCAATATCCCTCATTACTTCGTCGCTTTTAATCATAGTTTTTCTTTTTAATTTTATATCCTCTCTTGTAAAGGCCTAACTTTTCGGCCTCTTTGATATGCTCCCCCACCCAGTTATGGCACTCCCTACAAAGATATATTATCTGCGTACCACCTCTACTCTTTGTTACCACATGGTGCTTATCTAAGGTCGCATACGCTTCACTCTTACCACAACGCTCACACCTTTTTTCGTCTAAAAATCCCATTACCCTACACAATAAAAACTTATTTCAAAAGACTCTTTATCACTATCGTACTTATACCAAGAACCTCCAAGTATTCTACTGTCGTCAATTTTCTCGCCGTTTTCGTCTACTACCTTGTTGTGCAACACCGTGTCTATAGCATACTTGATTAAATTGTGAGCATCCTTCTTGCGCACATTACCGTTCTTGAAATAAATGGGATAGAAATAAAGGATCTCCGTTTCGTACCACTCACTGGCGCAAATAGTCTGCTCCTTTACTGTGAGTAAAATAAACTCCTCCCACTCCTTGTACTCCTTGGTCTTATACCCACCTCTTGAACTTGTCCGTATGGCCCTGTTCTCTGATACGGGCAACATATCAATTTTAAAGGTCACACACTCTTTCATATCTCTATATAAATAAAATTAACTAAATAACTAAAAGCCAGATTATCATAGTTGCGACAATTAAAATCATAAATATCCCGAATGTATCTTTATTACCCTCTTTATAGTTATCGTATGCTTGATACCCGAAAAAGGTTAAAAAAGCACCAGCTATGCCGAACAAAAACACTAGGACTATTCCTGCTATAACAGTGAATACGGCCACTGAACCATTTGAATTTTCTTTCATTTAAATATATATAAAAAATTAATTCTTATCTGTGCGTGGGTAGTGTGGCTAGCAATACCGTACTACCCCCGAATTCTAAATCGCAGTTGGTATTCCAGGAACTGCCCGAACCTATAGAATACCGTGGTTGTCTGCTCATACGTGCTACTTCACTTGCACAGACGGGGCATTATCCCCCAGGAATATTCCTTTAAATACTCTTGGCGGACACCGTCTCTAAAATTTCTTTTTGATGGTCTTTGACCCAGTCTATCATTTCACTGTCATACTCTAAGTTCTCTAACTCCCAAGTGCCATCATTTTTGAACACTATAACTGCTAGATCACTCTTCCAGTCCATAGCATACGAGTACATACTCAATTGCCACCTTGCCTTTTTAATCTTACTGGACACCCTTTTATATTTACTCTTCTTCCACGCACCATAAGTCTTCCAATCTGCTAAGTATCTTTTGTGCGACTGCCTATGCTCTATAATGCCGTCATACCTACCTGCATAACTTAACTCATCACAGTAGACCACCTCTTCTGTTTTTACTGGAATCCACTCTTTAGTGAAACTTTCCACCGCCGAGTATAACCTGCTCTCTAAATCGTCCACTGGAGGCTCTGTGAGCCATTCTAAGCCCCTTGATATATCGTTTATATATTCTGACACCTTGGAGCCTAGAATTGAACTGGTTGCAGAAATTAATTCTGGGTCAATTCCCTTGCTCTCACACCATTTTTTAAAAGAGCTATCATTAAATGGTTTCCTAAGTTCTATTACCGAGGTCACCGACAAGTATTTTCCATCATATATTCTCATTTGACCAAGCTCTCAACACTCTCTAAAAGAGCCTTTCTATCTTTACTATCTAAGTTTTCCACTTTACTAAAGAAAGAAGATAGTATCTTGTATGCCTGTTCATAGGTTATTAACCCAGTCTTTACACCGAGAAGTTCGTTCGAACTTACGTTAAGGGCCTCTGTGATTTTTTCTATCTTGCTCATAGGAGAACTTTCTCCTCTTTCGTACCTAGAAATCATTTCCCATGTTACTCCAACCTTTTCTGCTAGTTCTTGCTGAGTTAATCCCGCATCTTGTCTAAGTCGGGAAATATTTCTTCCAATCTTATTAGATACCGTATTCTCTGTATCTATCTTCTCTTCTTTAACTTCTTTCTTTTTGGGTTTTTTTGTTTCACCAAAAAGGGTTGGTATTTCATCTAGGGTTTTCTTTCCAACGAGTAGGTCAGGGTCTATCTGGAGAGCTTTTGCTATTGCTTTTATTCTGTGCATGGCAGACCTTTGTCCACACTCATAGTCTTTAATTGTCCATTGTGATAAGTTGAGCATACTAGCAAGTTCCTTCTGTGTTAAGTCTCGCAACTTCCTAAAGGTTCTTATGTTGTTACCAATTTTAACTGTATCTAGGGCAATTTTTACAAATTTTGTTCGGTCATTTATTGTCGCAGGGGCAAGAGAAATACCCCTAGATTCATCAGAAAGGGGAAACTTCTTAAGGTGTCCCTCTTTGGTTGCTCTGTCAATTGAGGCATAAAATCTTACTCTTTCTTTAGAATCGTTTAACGAATGCTTCATGGCCTTAGCGACATCTGTTGGTCTCATTGCTAAGCCTGTCCTCTTATAATAATCCTCTACAGTTGACACTATTTGTTTAATTAGTTTGTCTCTATTTTTATATTTTCTCATTTTACTTTTACTTAAGTTAAAATATTTATTTAAAGTTTTTAATATATTCAATCTTGACCTCCTTTTAGGCTAGAAAGGTAAATCGTTTTCTAAATCTACTCCTTCTTCTTTCATAGATTCTTTAGTAAACTCCATAGCTTCTTGCACTTCAGGGCTATTACCCTTAAAGATTACCTTTTCAAGTTTGGCAACCCTATCCTGTAGTTTTTTCACGTCTAGGGCTAAGGATTGTTTATCAGGTTTAGTCATTTGAAAGTTAAAGAACACTCTGCCATATTTCTCGGTCTTAGTGACTGCTCCAGTTAGGGTTGTCCCTATCTCCCAGTTAGAAGTATTGTCAAAGTAGTCAAAGTAGGTCATTTTCCCCTCGAAGTCTGGGTCGTCTACTGCTCTTGGGTCTATGTAAATATCTACTTTCTTAAAGGGATTACCCTTTGCACTCATATACTTTTCTCCGTTTTTGTCCTCTTCGCTCTTGTATATCTTTTGTATCTGAGCATTTTCTAATTTAATTTCGTCCATTATTTTATTTGTTTAATTTAAATGTTTTGCCACTCTAAAGAAAAGTTGTATAAATCATAGTAGTCTTGGTGTATAGGTTGTCCATAAATATCAGCAAAATACTCTGCTATCTCAAAGACTGTAATATATCCCTCTGTCATGTTTGTCATACCAACCTCTAAATCATTAACATATCCCAAGGTTTCTTTTGTGTCTTTGTAAACTATCTTTTCTACCTCAATCTCTTTTATTTTAGGCTCACACTCAGGACATTCTTGGCACACTTCACATTTTTCGCACATCTCACACTGCTCACTACCTATTGAGCCTACTGATACACCAAATAGAAATACAACGAATACACCTGCAAGTATTCCGAACACTTTTAACAGGACTTTAGTTTGATGAGTCATTTTGACCCTCCTTATAATTTATATTGTTGTCCTCACATAGTTTATAAAGTCTTAGGACTTCAGACTTAGCCTTTTCAAATTTCTCGCCGTACTCTTCTGCTACCTCTTTGCGTACTTTGTCTATTAAGTCATTTCTTGTACTGCGTATTTCTTTAGAGAGTTTATCAAAATATTTCTTGACTAACTTCTCTACTGTTTCGCCCAATACATCTGCTCTATCGTTTTCTTCAATATACTTAGATATACCCATAGTAATACCTACATTACTAAAAGGTATTCCTTCTATCGGCTCTTTGTAAACTGCTTCCGTCCATATCAACTCTTTTCCTTCTGGTATTGTATTCATTACATTGCCCCTAAGATATTAGATAAAACATTTACTATTAAAATGCCGTAAACCAAACTTACTCCTATGCCAATAAACAGCATACCTATTAGCATAAACCACTGGGCTTCTAAGCCCTCATTAGTTTCTTTCATTGTTCCCCCCTTATTAGTTTCCAAAAATAAGTCCAGTCTTCTTGTCTAAGACTTTCCATTTCAGCCAGTTTTACAAAAAACTTTGCAGGAATTGACTGAGCGTCCTTGAAGAGTAAATATGCTTCTCTTCTAAGCATTAGGTCTATATCCATACTACTACTTATATAATTTAAATAAACCTCCTTTTGCCCAGGTACCTTGTGAGTATCCAGACAAAGGGAACTGTACTTAAACAGTGATCTAGGGAGGAGGAAATACTGTTAAAAACCTCCTCGCCTAGACGACCATTGGGGCAAGGGTGCCGTGGCTCATTACACCTTAGCACCAGCCGAATGTAATATTTTGCTAATATTTTTTACTCCCCGTGCTTATCAGCATCCGTTTTTTCGGTTAATGACTTTGCTCCCCATTTTAAAGAACGGCAGTTTATAGTCTTACTTAGGACTAAAGGTCAGCAAATATGTCTATCGGATTACCACTTGCTAACTCTGACCTTTTTACCTGTACTTCTTCTACTGCTTGTAGTTCAGGGTGTACCTCTTGGACTTTACGCCTTGCTCTAGTAATACTTTCAAAAGTCGGTGCGTCTTCAAAGCCTTTATAATCTAACACAGTTATTACACCATACCTACCCTCGACATTAATCAAACAATTCCTTCGTCTTAACACTTCCCATATCAAACTCTTATCTGAACTTCTAGTTTGTGGTGCCTTTATCAAAATGTCCTTAACTAAATCGTATAGTTTCATTGCTCTGCCTCCTGCTTTGCTAACCTTATTTTCTCGCACACTTCTAAAATGCTCCCAAACTCAAGATGATCCTGCTCACTCATAGGCTCTAAGCCTACCTGTATCATGTACTCTGTTAAACTTCTATCAACTAAGTCTAACTCTTCTGGGGTAAATGACACTTTTACAAAATGTTCCTCTTCAGGTAAGTTTCCCCAATACTCACCATCTTCATTGAAATTTGCTGGTATATTATTCACTTCAGTATTATTTATAATTTATATAAACTAACCCATTTAAATCATGGTAATATAAATACCTATATATGTCAAGTGTGCTTACAGTTAACATTGATGACTGTAAGCTGTTCACACTATGAGTAATTGTATATGTTGTCATACTACGGATATTAAAAGGTTATATAAAAATGATCCATGCTATCCACTTTTAAAATAAATATTGTAAATAAACTTACCTTCCTCTCCCTATTTCAAAGAACTTGACCACCATGTTCCCTAATTCACCATTATTAAACATTATTTGGAAGTCTTTTAGGTTATAGATATTTTCCTGTGATATTGAAACACTAATCCAATCACTATCAGATAGCTCAAACCAGTTATCTAAATACTTATCAATATCTATTAGGTATGCATTCATATTATTACTAATTAAAAATTATATAGTTGGCATATGTTGAAATGCCAATTGCTATTAGTAGCGTTAAAATACAAAAGGCAATGTAAACCCTCAAAGCGATCACGCCAAATCTTTGGCGATTAATATTATGCTTTAGAGTTGCATAACCTCTTGGAGTTGTTGGTAACATATACAGTATTATTTAATAATTTAACATTACAATATACCATTAATACACATATGTGTCAAGTATAATATATTAATATACAATAGGTTATAGTATTACTTATATATTACATATATATATAGTTGTAAATATAATCGATTGTTTTACTATTCTTGCGCATTAATACCTTGCTATTTACTCTCTCATACTGTCAACTGTTAGTAAGTACCTATATATTATCTAATCAGTTTTTAGATCCTTTTAAAGTGTTCAACGGTTGGGTTATATTTTTCGCCGTCTTCGTATTTTGCTTACTGTTACCCTATTAAAAGAACATATCATGTTACTTATAAGCATATGTTAAGTTGTAGTTGTATATCCTTTAACGCTCTTTTCCTTTACTTACAACATCTTTTACACTTGCCGCAATAGTAATATGCTCTAATTATGCTTATAAGAACACCAACAAGCCTTTCATAATAAACCTAACACTCTTTTTTGTTGGTAGGTAGCCACCTTGTAGCCACCAAGTATAAGCCCCATTATACTCGATGGTAGGGGGTGGGGGGGTGTAATAATTGGCGGTATTAAAAGAAAAAATATGGGTACCCTTCCCTCCCAAAATATAGGGATAAACGTGACTATTGTTAGTATAGACTAGTATATACTGATATGTATTGATTGATATTGACTAGTATATACTGGTATGCAATAATGGTATGGATAAATTAATACGGCGGGGAAAAGATGGAGACGAAAAGAGTAATGATAAGTATGCCTGAGGAGGTGTACGACAAGTTAGAGCAGGACAGGGGGAGTATACCGCGCAGTACGTACATACAGGATTTGGTGGTAGGCAGGAGGGACAGTAAGGCAGTGGATACTGTTGTGGATAACTCTGGAGCAGATTTAAGTCAGGCGGAGAGGGATTTAGCGGAGGTATTTGATGATGTAGACGGTATTGAGCAGTATGCGGGTTTGATAGCGCAGATAAAGAGGATAGAGGACCCTGATTTTCAGGCGGATTCAGAGGACGTTAGGGAGGTGAGCAAATTGATAAGGGAGGCGGGATTGAGTTATAATAGGAGTAAGAGGATGTTATGGAAGCAAGATGGGGATAAGTGGGAGTTAATTTATGATTTTAATTAGATATGTCCAACAAATTCTGGGTTGGTGGTACAGGAGATTGGAGTGATACAGACCATTGGGCTAGCACTAGTGGTGGAAGTTCTCCTGAAGTTTGTGACAGTTATAGTGAGAGTAATTATAGCAATATTTGTTCTATAGTTTATTCGGCTTATCCCGAAAGAGGACAGTCTTTTGAAGGAAATGGTGGAACATTAAATAGTGTTAAATTTTATATTGAAAAAAACGGTAGTCCAACTGGTAATTGCTATGCTAAAATATATGCACATACTGGAACCTTTGGAACATCATCCGTTCCTACAGGTTCCGTATTGGCAACAAGCGATGCCCTTGATGTGTCTACCCTAGCAACATCTTTTGCATTAACAACTTTTACATTTTCTGGTGATGATAAGATAACCTTAACTGATGGAACATACTATTGTGTCTTATTAAGTTATAGCGGGGGTGATTCTTCTAATAGGTTATTTTTAGCAGAGGACTATAGCACCCCAACTCACGGCGGAAACAATCTGTACTACAAAACTAGTGAGACAGCTTGGAAGTATGATGCTGATTATGATGTGTGTTTCTATGTTTATACAGATGAAGATACTTCTGGTGCTTCTATCCCTACAAGTAGTGATGATGTGTTCATAGATGAAAACAGTGGGTTTGGTAGTGGGGGAACGATAACTTTGGATGAGTCTCTATCTTCTTGTAATGATTTCACATGTAATTCAGGGGACAGTTTTACCATTGAGACAGGTCAGGCAGATTATGATTTATATGTACAGGGGGATTTTACATTAGAGTCTGGTGTTACCTGGGGTGTAGATAAAGTATTTTTTGGAATAGTACTATCATGAGAACAATAACGACAGCAGGGGTTATATTAAAAGATGTAGAGTTTAAGTTCTCTGAAGACGATATTCAATTAGGGGACGACTTAGAGTGTGACTTATTTGAAATTGACGGTTTTGGCGGAGATTTTGATGCTAACGACCACAACCTTACGGCTGAGGGGTTTCATTTTTATTCTAATAATCTTCGCTCTCCCACAGTTGTTATGGGTAGTGGTACTTGGCAGGGTGGTGCAGCAGATGCTTGGTATATAAAAGAATCTGGTGGGTCAGTAACAATAACCCCTGAAACGTCTACGATAAAATTGGTAGGGACAGGTGAGGAGTGTAGGTTTGATAATGATTGGGCAAGTAAGACCTATAATAATATATGGGTTGTAGCTAGTGGAACAAACTACCACATAGAGGGTTCTAATACATTTAATGAGTTTAAAATAACAGGGAGTGGAAGTGTAAAGTTTTTGGGGGAAGGGACTACAACAGTTACCACCTTTGTTGCAGAGGGAACAGATGAAGGTTTAATAACTTTAGATAATACTGGTGGTGTAGATCAATTTATTCTTTCCTGTGCTTCAGGAATAATAGAATGTGATTATTTAGATATAAGTAATTCTAATGCAACTGGTGGTGCAAGGTGGTTTGCTGGGGCAAATTCGATTGATACTGAAAACAATGATGGGTGGATATTTACTGACCGTAAGTATCCGTTGCCACCATTTCGCTCTTAAACAACGCTCCTGTAGCTTAGCTGGTAAAGCATTCGCCCTGTAAGCGAAAGTGCGAAGGTTCGATTCCTCGCAGGAGCTCTCTTATTTAATTTTAGCCGATAGTAAAAATGCTCAAACCGTTAGGAGAAAGAGTCCTTATACAACAAGACGAAGAACGAAAGATTGGGAGTATAGTGTTACCTCAAAACGTCTTGGAAAACAAGATAGTGATTTCGGGTGTTGTAAAGGAGGTTGGAGATACAAAAACACTTAAAAAAGGTTATAGGGTGTATTATAGGAAATTTGTTGCACACGAGTTAGAAAAGGACGACAAGAAGTACAGCATAATTAAGGAGGAGGACATTTTAGCATACGAGAGATAATTTGAGTTTACTGCCTATGTTAACTCAGTGGAGGTACAAAATAACGCAGAAGTTCACCGTAGAGGGTGGGAAGATCTACGGGGCTAAGAGAACGGACTATTATTTGCATACCAAGCCTCGTCCAGACGACGTATATCTTTACAAACCTTCTGGAAAAAAGTATGATTATGTAGATTACACAGGTAGTGGTAAGCACCTAGGAGTAACATGTTGCGACAAGACCACTATGTTAGAGTTCCTAGGGTATATTAAGTACGTTGAAAGGAAGAGCCTTGATGAGTCTGGCCTTAAGTAACAAAATAGAAGCCTACAAAAAGTCTCAGAACTTGTCCAAGTGGGACGAGACGAGTATACGCAAGGAGTGTAGACGTTTAGAAAACGCCTTAGGTATGGACAAATACGACATAGAGCCCAAGCAGTACAAAATGCTGCGTAAAATTTCCGAGGATTTAAAGATTGGTGAGAAGGTAGACTTGCAGGCTGCTGCACGTTGGGCTGGGTATCCTGACTGGCAGGTAAAACGACCAGAGACGGCGATACTGAGAAATATTCCCAACGCATTATTTAACGAGGTGGTAGGGATTAACAGAAACGAGATAGAAATGGAGTTGGTCAAGGTTATGAAGCAAGACGATAATTTGAACGCAAAAAATCGGGCGATAGAGCTTGCTGCCAGAATTACTGGTATGAGTGAGCCTGAGAAGGGGTTACAAATTAATATAGTTAACGACGGTATTACCGTAGCAGATTAATGGGAAAGAAAAAGCAGTTTACATTGTCTCATGTTAAAGAGAATTCACAACTTTTTAGAAAGGCGTTGCCTTTTGATATTACTTATCATGGTAAGGTTATTTGTACCTGTATACATCCAGGGGGTATTTGGCGAGAGTGTGAAAATTGTGGTGAGAACACTTTAAATATAGAAGAGTTTAGAGATAAGGAGGGTCACTGGAAGAAGTTAATTTTATGCGATAAATGTGCTGATGAGCTCCTTTGAGAAGGCAAGGTGTTATGTGTGCAAGGACATTGTGCCAAGGTTTATGACGTTGATAGTGAGCACGCCAAAGGGAAAATTTCGGGTGTGCCAAGACTGCTATCGAAGGATTGAAATGGATAAGATGAACGAAAGGTATCAGACGACCAAGGAGAATATAAAGATCTACAACATGAAGGATATAGATGCTTACAAGATAATTAAGGAGAGAGAGAAATTTTTAAAAGATATTAAAGAAGGAAAACTAAACCGTGGCAAAACATCTTGATTTATTTACAGGTTATGGTGGCTTTACAATTCCTGCTAGGAAGTACGGAATAGATACGGTTAATTTTAGTGAGGTAGACAAGTATGCAAATGCAGTTTTACAATACAGATTCCCGAATATCAAAAATCTCGGAGATGTCTGCAAAATCAAAAAGGAAGATATTTCCGAACCTATTGATATTATCACAGGGGGAAGCCCTTGCCAGGACTTATCAGTTGCTGGAAAAGGTGCTGGACTCAATGGAGCTAGGAGTGGACTATTTTTTCACTTCATCCGACTCATTAGCGAAATCCAACCTACTTATTTTATCTGGGAGAATGTTAAAGGAGCTTTTAGCTCTCAGAGAGGATGGGACTTTGCAAGGGTGCAAATTGAAATGGAACAAGCAGGGTATGATGTATGGTGGCAACTTCTCAATGCCAAAGATTTCGGGGTACCACAAAACAGAGAGCGTATCTTTGCAATCGGTATTAGAAAAGGAAGTGGACGAGAAATACTATTTGAGCAAAGAGAGTCAGGACAAAATATTAGCAAGATTGTAAACACAGGACACGATGGAACAAACGTGTTTAGTCCAGATGGAACTGGTGTAACACTAAAAGCTAACGGAGGAGGACAAGGTGCAAAGACTGGGTTGTATGCAGTAGCAAGTAGAAACCGAGGAAACGGAAAGAAAGCAGAGTTTAGAGATGACGCTTATAACTCACTCACAAGTGTTAAGTCAGATAGTATGGTGGCAATACCTATGAGATGGAGTAGAACAGAAAAGGGAAAGAAAGCGAGAAAGGAGTCAATGAAAAAAGGTAAGGACTACACACCGTTTAACAGAGGACACAGAAAGTTAGTAGAAAGTGGGGAAGATATATCTGGCTGTGTAACTAATGCACTTAAAAAAGATAGTTTATTAAAAGAAGATATGCGAATAAGAAGACTAACTCCTACAGAAACAGAAAGGTTAATGGGGCTAGAAGATGGGTGGACTGCTAAGGGTATTATGGACGGAGAAGAAGTGGACATATCAGACACTCAGAGGTATAAGATGTGTGGTAATGGTGTAGTAGTGAATTGTGTAGATTATATATATAGTATAATGCTAAATGGCAAAACATAGTATAAGTACAAGTGATTTAAAGATAACCTTTGACGGTAAGGTCATGTACGACCCGTTACCCCAGCAGAGAAGGTTTCATTTAAGTCCTGCCAAGTACAGGCTCCTAGGAGGTGCTGTAGGAGGTGGTAAGACGGCTGCAATAATTGCTGAGGCCATAATGCGTTCTTTAAAGTACGACTTCCCATTAACGGGTGCTATATTTAGGAGGAGTTTTCCTGAATTGGATGCTACGATAATTCGCACGATGTTAGAAATGCTCCCTGAGTGGTTATACAAATACAACCAGGCTCAGCACGTAATGACACTTAAAAACGGTTCTATTATAGAGTTTTGCTATGCAGAGACAGATTCAGACGTTATAAGGTATCAGTCAAGAGAGTGGGATTGGCTGGGGATTGACGAGTTGACGCATTTTTCAGAGTATCAGTTTACCTATTTATGTACTCGTGTTAGAACGGTCAAGCCGATTAATACTAAAATCTTTGCTGGGACTAACCCAGGAGGGCGAGGACATAAGTTTGTAAAAGAAAGGTTTGTGACTAAAAATTGTTTAGAAGAAAACTACAATCCTAAAGACTACGATTTTATTAAGGCAGGTATACAGGACAACCCGTACTTAATGGAAAACAACCCTGATTATTTGGAGAATCTTAAAATGCTTCCTGAAGATGAGAGGAAAAGACTCTTAGAGGGTGACTGGGACGCTGTGTCGGGTATGTTCTTTACAGAGTGGAGTCCTACAAGGCACGTGGTGGACGATTTTGACGTTCCCGAGGACTGGCAACTGATTATGGGGTGGGACGACGGGACTAGAGAGCCCAGGAGTGTACACGTTTATGCCATAGACAACGACCAGAGGGTATGGTGTATTTGGGAGTATTACGAAAAGGAAGAAAACTTGGCTGTAGCAGCGGAGAAAATAAAAAAACTGCTACAAGATAATGGTATGTGGAATAGAATGTATAAGTGTGTGGTAGACCCCAGTATGAAACGTATAGATAGTCATACGGGCCTGAGTAGTGTAGACGTGCTTGAGGGGTTAGGCTATGGGTTTGGTATAGGAAACGTGGAATTGGGAAACAATAAAAGAGTAGAAGGTTGGCGTGTTATGAAAACGTATTTGAGCCATAAGCCTTATGAGGAGCCCTTGATAAAATTCTTTAAAAGTTGTAATAATATTATACGTACAATTCCTGAGCTCATGTATTATGAGCCCAGAAGTAGTGCGAGTAGTAAGAAGGAGGATTTGGATACTACACAAGAGGATCACGCGGCAGACGACTGTCGTTATGTGCTGATGTCTCTGGACAGACTTCCTTCACGCTTTGAGAGTTCTAGCTACGTAACATTAAAGAAGCGTGGTTATAACCCAAAGACGGTATATTAATTATTATAAGGAGTAGTATGAGTAAATATTATATGTACCTTGCCGAGAACTATAACGGCCCAGACCCCTTCATGACGGAGTGGGATTATGAGTCTATCGGCGACAGGTTACGCAAAGAGTTCGACGAATACTTTGCTAAAGAAGAACAAAGACAGAACGCTGGTGCTGGAAAGACCAAGCAATTATTTAGGGGAGAGTATGTTAAGAAGTTCATGATTTCCAAGAGGGTTAATTTAATAGACAATCCTGCTAATGGAAACCTCAAATCCGTGTTTGTACTTAGAAAAGGCGAAAAGAAACTCGTAGACGGAAGAGCAAGGAAGGCTTTTTCTAGGTTTGAGTACAAAATTAAGTCCAGTTCTGACGGTTTAGTGTCAGACCCGACAGGTTTTATCAAGTTTGAGGTCGTAGAACCCGAAGAAAATGTCGAAAATGCTCAAAAAACTTTCAAAGTTGAAGGAAATGATATAGAATATTTCCAAGAAGAAGAGAAAATCGAAGAAAAAGAACAGAAAATTGAAGAAATTGTTAAAAAAGAGACAAAAAAGGCAGAAAAAGAAGAATTTACCTGCGAAATATGTGGAAAATCGTTTGATAGCAATAGAGCATTACACGCACATAGCTTAGTTCATAAAAAGGATAAATGAGCACACGAATACAAATAGGAATACCCATATCAACGGACAGTGTTCCTAGCGCTTTTTACAAATGGTTTGATGATATTAAGGAAAAATACGAATTTCGCACAATGGAAGTTAAAAATGGGGAGATTCAAGTAGTAAGAGTAAGGACTCCCATAGAGGGAATTAGAGTAGTAGAACACCTTAAGTACGGCAAAATAGTCTCTGATAGTTCAGGGGAATCATTAGAAAGAACATTTATTCCACGCTATAGTAGAGAAAGGGACGAGATTATTTTAGAACAATAAAATAAACAAACTTTAAAATGGAAGAAAAAACTTTGCCTAAAAGGCGTTATACTAAAGCAGAAGCCGAAGTAATAGATAAAGTACGCAGTGATTTTAATAATTCTAAAAAGTCTCGCCAAAATAGCTGCTACTGGGGAGCACCCTCAACGAGTGGTAATTGGCAAGAACGATGGGATTTACAAGAGAAAATAGATTTAGGCTGGGCACAACCGCCAAAGCAAGACGAGTTTGAGAGTAATGTAAAGTCCCCAATGAGTTCAGGAAGAATAGAGTCTACCATGCACAAGTTAAAGAAATTAGACTTACAGTTTGTGGTTAGACCTGATGATATAAAAGATCCTAAAGACAAGCGTAAAGCAAGGGTAATACAAGAATTACTCAATAACCTGTTTGAACGAAGAGAGTATAAAGCACGTATGGTAACGTGGTTTAAAGACTGTTTGGTTCATGGTACAGCGTTTATGCACGTTTATTATTTGAGAAAAAAGAGAAAGGTTCAAATGCCTAAAACAGACGTTGATAAAATGTCTGACGAGGAAAAAGAGAAACTACAAAACAGAGAGAAATTGTTTGAAGAGGACGTTTTATATGATTACGACGACATAGCCTTTGAGCCTGTTAAAATACAGGAAATATTTGTCGACCCGAGTGCAAGAAACTTACACGGTACAAGCTACGAGGCACAGTATATTATAAGAAGAATGCTACCATCGCTGGCACAATTTAAAGCAATGTATTCAGCCGACCCTGACGCTAAGAACGTCAATAAGGTAAGGCCTGTTTCTCACTATATTGGGGAAGAGACTGAGTTCTTTGAGCCCCCAACCGACGTGGACAACGACGAGTATGTTGAAGTCCTACACTACTATAACAAGGCTGAAGACAAGTATGTGGTGGTAGCAAACGACGTTTTAATCAAAGATATGCCACTACCATACAAGCACAAACAACTACCTTTTATTAAAATCGACGCTTACGAAGTACCGCACCAATTCTATGGTATGGGCATTCCTGATAAACTAATGAATATACAAGGTGAAGAAGAAATTCTTAAGAATCTAGTCTACGATAGGTTACATATTACAGCCAATCCTATAGTAAAAGTGAAAAAAAGTATCTATGGGGAGTTTAGTAAAGCTTATCAGACTGCAGAGCCTGGGTTAATGATACCAGTCAATCAGCAAGACGATGTAGAGCCGTTAGAGTACCAGACAATGAACTTTGATATGTTTAGAGGGATAGACGCACTTAATAGAGACGCAGTATTAGCGACACAGATAGACCCAATTCAAATGGGTGTTAACCAAAAGTATGTTTCTGCCACAACGAGTATGCTCACAAAAGAGCAGATGGATACATACATACTGAGTTTAGTAGAAACATGGACAGAGCCACTTAACACAGCGGCAAAGCAGATAATATCTCTTATGGAGCAATTTTACACAGTGCCTAGGGTTGAGGCGGCAGGTAAGACTGCTAAAAACAAGAGAGTAAGGCTTGCTGATATAGAGATTAATCCTAAGACACTAGAAGTTACCGAAAAAAGAGGTAAGTATACAGACTTAGAAATAAGTGAAGAATACTTTAATATTAACGGAGATTGGGATGTGGAGATAGATTCAGAGAGTGTAGAAGTACAGAGTAAGGCTATAGAAATGCAAAAGAGTCAGGCAGCGATAGCCCAGTTGGCACCATTTATGGTAGATCCTCAAAACACTCAGGCTACTATGCAACACCCAACACCGTGGGTAGACGGGCCTAAGACACTGGAGTGGTATATGGAGACCAATAATATACCAAGAGAGTTAATGGCTGTATTAGCAGAAGACGAGGACATTTCTATAGAGAGAGCAGAACTGCAGGGCAAAAAGATGTTGGGTGGAGATATAGTACCAGGTATTCCAGGAGAGTCTGAAGTGCATAAGAAAGTCCACGTTGGACAATTAAGAGTTATAAATGACCAAAGGCAGAAGATAGAAGACCAGTTGGGTGAATTACCTCCAGAAATGATGCAAATGATAATGGAGACCCCAGAAGGGCAGAAACTACAGGAATTAGACGAGAAGGCAAGGATACTCGCAGACCACTTAAGGACTGATGATTTACCGAAAGCAGCAGGGGTGCAGGTAGCAGCCGACCAGGCAGCACCACCACCACCACCAGAGGTTCCAATGCCACCAGGATTAACTCCAGCAGGGGGTGGACAACCACCAATGCCAGCAGGAGGCAATCAACAGAGTGGTATGGCACCACAAATGCCAGAGGGTAGACCCCCAATGGCCGAAACAGGTATTTAAAATTTAATAGTAGTAGTATGAGAAAGAAACAAATGCCCGTGGCAAAGAGTGCCATACAAGAACTGTCAGGAGACCAGTTAGAAGTATTGGCAGAATTTTCTAAGAGTGAAGAGTTTGAGATATTAAAAGAATTGGCTGACAAGGAGAAGTATAAGAGGTATCAAATGGAGTTTTTAACGGTTAGTGATATGGAGGAAGTGAGTTTTCTAAGGGGCCTTAATGTTGGCATAGATTTCATACTAGACTCAGCAAACAGAGCCAAGGAAGAGCTCAAGGCTCGTGGAGCTCAAGTTGACAGTGAGGAATAAATAAAATAATATATAAGCATATATGGATAAGAAGCAGGAGAAGTTTGAGGAAATATATATAAAGTTTGTCAGGAAGTGTCTTAGTGAAGACATTATGCCTGTAGTAGCTTTACAATACGAAGTGAATGGAATCTTTCCGATTCTTAAGTACACGCAAGTGGACAAGAAGAGAAAGAATGAAATTCTTAGCTCTTTAAATGAGGAAAAGTAAATAAATTTTTTAATTCGTATATATGGACGAAGAGAATACACAGGTTACGGCCCAGGAAACCCCTGAAGCTCCTGAGACGCAGGAAACTGCCGAGGTAGCGCAGGACGTTGAGCAAGCCAAAACCAATACCCCACCCTCTAGCGAGGTGGACGTAGAAGAGGGCGCTAGTGAGACACAGACTGATACACCTGATGTCAAATGGGAGAATGATAAGAGGAGTATGTCAGAAAAGATTAAGGCGTTAGAGAATGAAAAGAACGAGTATCTTCAGAAGGTCAAATTGTTAGAAGCGCTTGATAGTGCGGCTGCAAACGACCCTGAATTTATGAAGCTAGCAAATAAGAAGCTGGTCGAACAAGGAGTGCTTGACGAGTCCGTATTGCAGCAGTTAGACGTAAGTCCCCAGAAAACTGACGGAGTACAGTCTGACCCAGCGATACAGTGGGCTCAGCAGAAGATGCGAGAAGAAAAGGAAAAGAGGGAAAAGTTCTTCATAGATTTTGAAGACAGACACCCTGACCTTAAAGAGGGCAAGCCAGAAGTTGTACGAGCAAATCGTAGTGCCATTGGTGCTGCGGCTGCAAAGCGTATGGCGGAAGGAATGTCTGAGGCAGATGCCTACGAATTCGCATACAAATTGATAATGAACCCGACACAGTTAGTGGAAGAAGGTAAATTACAAGGTTTAGCACAAGCACAGAATGCTTCCCCAGCGGAAGGAGCTGCTTCAGGAGGCTCAGCACAATCTACGGGAGGAGTAGAATTAACCCCACAACAAAAAGAAGCTGCGAGACTCTTCGGCATTACAGAAGAAGAATATGCAAACAGTTTAGAGGAGTAACATCCTTTAATATATAAATTTTGAGGATTTATCACCATGTATGGAGCAAGAGTGATTAAATCTCTTTCAGGTGCAGACCATGTACATATGGAGTTTAACGCTAGCGGCACATTTGCTGCTAATGATTTTGTTAAATTCGACGACGCAGGAGAAATTGAAGTCGGTGCAGGTGCATCTGCAATACTAGGAGTTGCCAGAGAGGCTGGTGCTAGTGGTACAGACAATGTATTAGTAGACATCTCACCTCACATGGTAGTCCTTATGGACAACGATAATGACAGTGCAACATTTGCTGCAACAGACGTAGGAGACTATGCTGACTTCACAGGTGGAACAGGTGCACAGGTAGTTAATACCGACGGTCTTGGAACATCCGTAGCAAACCTCAGATGCTTAGAATATAACCCACAAGGTTATGGACTAGACTCTGACACAAGCATTGGATTATTCTTCGTTGTAGAAAGAGAGCTAGCAGAGCTAGCAACATAATATATTTTATTTTAATTAGATTTAGAACATGGCAAATTCAGCAGTTTCAACACCCGCAACAATTGTTTCTAACTCAAAACTTGTAGACCCAGGGATTAAAGCTGTCTTGGCTGATGAGTACAAAATGCTTGATGAAAAACTTATGAAGATTTTCAAGAGCGTTGAACTACGAACAATCAGTGAAGATTTTGCTGGATACGCTGGTTTAGCAGGAATTCCTTTAGTCGATGAGGCAGAGGAATTCGGTGAGGATGCGATAATGCATACTTACGACACGACATTAACAGCATACAAATATGGTCAACTTATGCCAATTTCTTATGAATTGCTTGAGGACGACCTATCTGGTGCTATTGAGAAAGCCAAGTATGGCTCAAGAGCGTTAGTAAGGAAAGCAGAGGAACTAGGCTCAAGTGTGTTTCATAATGCATTTAGCACTTCCTACACATCTTATGGCGATGGCCTACCACTATGTTCAACAGCTCACACAAGAGCTGATGGTGGTTCTAATCAGAGCAATGCCAGCTCAACAAGTGTAGCTCTTACAGAGAGCAACTTGGAGACAGGTATAATTGCAATGAGGGAGCAATTGGACGACAGAGGTAATCTTATCTCAGTTGTACCAAATGTATTGCTTGTACCTCCTGCATTAGAAAAGGAAGCTATCCAAATCACTAAGAGTGCAAACAGGAGCGGAACAGCAGACAATGACGTAAATGTCTACAATATGAAGCAGTATACAGGTGGTCAACTTAATGTAATCGTTTGGGATTACTTAGGCTCAGCCGCAGGTGGATCTGACACAGCTTGGTTCTTACTATCTCAAGGAGACCATCAGGTCAATTGGGGATGGAGAAGGAAACCAGCCGTAAAGAGATTAGACGAGAGCGTCGGTGCAAAGAACGAAATCTACTACTGGAAGATGTCCTTTAGGGCAGCTTACGGTTGGAGAGACTGGCGAGGTGTATGGGGGTCTCAAGGAGACGCAAGTTCATACGCAAGTTAGTATAATTGAAGCTACTAAGTGCTTTATAACTCAACTTAGTCGGGTGGTGGGCGTAACTTACCGAGACTTTACGGTTGCACTTGGTTGGGTCAAGTCATAATTCTAGCGACTCAACTGGTGTAAACTACACTGGGTGCAACTCATTTTAGTTTATTATTTATATTAATGGGAACAACACATTTTAAAGGAAACCTAGACGTAGGGGGAAACCTATCAGTAGGTGACAGTGGAGTTCTGCAATTACCAAGTGCAAGTTCTGCACCGTCTAGTCCTTCTGTAGGAGACGCATACTATAACTCTACAACAGGTAAAGTTATGATGTATCAAGAAACAGGATGGACAAGTGTTGACGGTACAGCAGCTGCAAGTTTAGACGCTGCTTATAATGGTGGTGCTACAATCGCAGTAGACGGTGGAGCAGTCACATTGACTGACTCTCAGACTGGCTCTGGTGGAGGACTACTTATTACCAAGAGTGGAGTCGTAACAGGTTCTGATGACGCTTCAGTACTTCATATAAACTCAACAGCCGACCACGACACAAGTGGCGACATAAAGTTTATGGAAATTTCTGTAGCTTCAGAATCTTGTTCAGGAAGTATTTATGGTATCGAGATAGAAATGAATGCTAATACCGACAGTGGTATTACAATCACAAAAGGTGCCATGACACTTACCGACGGAGCCTTAACTCTTACAAGTGGTAACTTAACACTATCAAGTGGTAACTTGACCATGACTGGTACATTGGCCGTAACAGGTGCAATGACAATCAGTTCTTCAATTACAGCACAGGGTGCAATCATAATTGATGCTAATGCGGCAGAGTGCTTCTTAATTCGTGAGAATGGAGACACAGCTGACGTATTCACTATTGATACTACACAGGATGCAGGAGACACAACAGCAAAGATTGAGAGTAAAACAACCACAGGTATTGCTTTACACGTTGATTCAGACACGACCACAGGGTCAGCTGTATTAATAGATGGTGATGCAATTACAACAGGAGACGCACTCTTGATTAGTGTAGCAAGTGGTACAATGGGAGCAACAGGCGCAGCCATTTCTGTTATCGACTCTTCTAACGCAGACCGAGAGGTCTTTGCAGTTAGAGACGATGGTTCCGTATATATGTACGGTACAGCAGAAGGTACAACAGCAACTCAGACAGTCAAAGGTGATATGGTAATCTCTGATGGAGATCTAACAATCTCTGGAGGTGAGGTAGCATTAACAAGTGATGCTAATGCAGCAGGTTTAGTAATTGTTAACAATACAGTTACAACTGCTA
>Ga0272443_10000974_pt1 | contig 46148 bp, 39 predicted proteins | sample SSMAcet12_FD_193581 | JGI IMG/M metagenome (GOLD analysis project Ga0272443, IMG submission 193581) | Marine sediment archaeal communities from Little Sippewissett salt marsh, Falmouth, MA, United States - SSM-Acet-12 | ecosystem: Environmental > Aquatic > Marine > Wetlands > Sediment ...
GGCTGGCGCCGGTTGTGGCCTGCCGCTCGGCAGCAACCGGGGCGAGAATAAATGAGTTGGCTACGCACGTAGAAGATGATCTGGCGCCCTTTTCGGACGGGGGTTCGATTCCCCCCACCTCCACCAAATTAACTTTTTCCTAAGTCATTGAAAATCAACGCTAAGTGCCTGAAATAAGGGCACTTTTGCGTATCCATCTACTTGAATAACACCGAATAACTACCAATAACTTACGACAATCGTGGTCACAATTTGGTCACAATGATCTTGCAAAAGTGGACTACAACTTTTATATTGTGTCCATGGCAAGCCTATTTCAAAGACACGGAATCTACTGGATTGACTACCGGGTGAATGGAAAGCGATTTCGGGTTTCTACAGGAACCACTAACAAGCAACATGCCCTGGTCAAGCTGGAGGATCTGAAGGTCAAGCTTTTCAAAGGTGAAATCGGAGCCAAGAAGCTCACCGGCCGAAAATCCTCTGTAACAGAGTTTTTCCAGAGATATGAAGCTTACTTCCGTAATGGTAGCACTGTGGATCGCCACCCAGATATTGCTCGATTGAATGCCTGGCACAGTTTCTTTATCAGAAACGGGGTACGGCACTTGGCCAGCATTACTCCCGGATTGGTCGATACTTTCAGAACCGAGGAGCTTGAGGGTCGGAAACCAAAAACCATCAAGAATTACATATCCTTCCTAAAAACGGCCTTGAACAAAGCGGTAGAATGGGATCTGATCGATAAGAACCCCATTGCTAACATCTCCATGCCGAAGATAGTCAAGACCTTTCATTTCTTCACCAGAGAAGAAGTCTCAAAGCTCTTAAAGATCGCAGATCCGGACGTGAAGACAGGTATCCAGATTCTTGTTTCGACCGGTATGAGGCGAGGGGAACTCTTTCACCTACGATGTCGCGACATTGACCTGAAGAATGGAAGTGTCCGGGTCTGGCCGTATGGTGAATACTCACCAAAAGGGAAACGACCAAGGACAATACCTATGACCGCCGATATGAGGAAGTTATTCAGTAGGTTAGTGAAGGACAAAGACGCGGACGATTTCGCCTTTAGACCTTTTGTGGCGGAAAACAGAATCTATAAGCGCTTCGCGGAGTTACTAAAAGAATTAGGAATGAAAGGCACCTTACACGATCTACGCCACACTTTCGCTTCCCACTTGGCAATGGAAGGTGTTCCTATCCCAGTCATCAAGGATCTTCTTGGACATTCGGACATTTCGACCACGATGATGTATGCTCACTTGTCGCCGGAGATTCACAAGGCAGCCGTGGACAAGTTGCCATTCTAATCCCTACTACTAGCGACAATTTATTTTGCCGTTTTCATAAACATATGAATCAGTGAAAATAGATAGACAAAAGACCTGAGTCTGCTCGGAATGTAGAAACCGTTCTTAGATCTTGAATCGTTTGATCTTGGTTATTGATTCCTTATTTCTTTGGATAAAGAGGTCCATATATTTTGAATTTCGAAATTCGATAATTACACAATCAGAAAAACTACCATCCAAACTAAGCGCTCCCTGCATTGCTGGAAAGAGCACTGGATTGCTCATGGATGCGCACTCCGGCTTAAGCACTCCTTTCTTCTCAAGCTCCTGCGTTTCCCTGTACTTAAATATCATATAGCGCACAACTGTGAATACACCTAAGGATACTCCCAGAATCGCCGCTATCCCGCCGAAGTTATCTGCGATATCGTGCATACCCTTTTCAAGACCAAGATAGAGCTCGGCAAATAGAACTCCACCAAATGCAATGACGATTGCCCCTAGGCATCCAAGCCATATCATCCCAATGCCCCGATTTTCTTCAAACTTCTGAATATGAGTACGGCAGTCATTGCAAAACGGCACTTCAACTTCATCAGACCGCGTCATCCTATTCTCACTGGGGCCACTGTAGGTTGTTACATCCTGGGTTGCATTGCACGTGATAGACGTCTGACCAGGCTCCAAGCAGCATGCACAGACCTGCGGCCAGTTCTTGAGGACTTGTCTACTTGCTTCTATCCTCCCTCCGGACGCCCCAGCCTTTTCTTCAGTCACTTCCCACTCCCCTTCGATGCGGTAACGTTCCTTGCGATGAGTTCCTCTACCCAGTCCTGAATAGTCTGATTCTGTTTGGCTACTTGAATTCGCAGTTTCTGATGTAGTTCCTCGCTCAGCCGAATGTGAATCATTTTTGGTTTCGTGTGGGTCGTTTTCTCTCTCGGCATATCTATCGTCCTTGATTTCAGTACTGTGTTATAAATATAACTTGCCATAGGTAATCAAACCAGTTATTTTTCTACTGAGTTCCAAATATCCGGCAAATGCCATTGCTCTTGGTAGGTTATGAATTGGTTTAAGAGACTATTCGGTGGTAAGACTGGCACCCCGAAAGATAGAGTTGCAAGAGCTGAGAAGCCAATTGACATCGAGTCTCTATCCGCCGAGCCAAATATCCCAGGTTTACTTGCGGCTTTAGCCCATGCTGATCCCAAAACGCGATTAACAGCCAAGCAGGCCATTCAAGAAAATCGTGAATATATTAAAATGAACGGCGAGATTCAGGACGTCATCGTCGAGCGTCTTGAGAGCGAAGATGAACTGGTTTCTACGGCAGTTGCAGATGTTCTTTGCGCTCACATTGATATATATACACCCAGACTCGTTAATCTGTTACAAACAGGTTCACAGTCACTTAGATACCGTTCAGCGGAGATACTCGGTAGATGCAAATGCACAGACGCGGTTTCCACATTGATTAAGGCAGTTCGCGCCGACCCAAGCGATGACGTAATGGAAGCAGCTAATTGGGCACTTCAGCAAGTTGGCGGTGAATCGGCTGAAAGGGGTGCGCAGGAGTATCGGATGCGACGAGCCAGTCAACAGAATGCAAGCTTCAAAGGAACTGCCGTAACAGAAAGTCCACATTCATCGCAGGGCACCATGCCTCTAGCAAGCCTAGATTCCGGGATGATGGATACTGGCTCACCAGGCGATAAGGAGGTCACGCTTCGTGATATCTCTCGCTATAGAATGATCGCTGCGGCAGAATCCGAACATGTAAGAGGATCAGAGGATGACCGGTTGGCTTACTATGTCGGCAGAATAGTTGATCTTCTCATGACAAACCATGGCCTCAATAGCAAGGAGGCGGAAGAACTGCTAAAGAGATGAGTACCTCAAAGAGATAGAGGAAGCAGATCCGAAAGGAATTGAAATACAAGAAGTTCTTCAACTCGTACAAGTTGATACCACCCTACCTCTAGTACACCAAGGATACCAAATGTTACATATTTGCGTTTCGGTTATCCATATGGCAACTACTATTCTAGGAAAGTCAAACAAACTGGATTAGTAACCGGGTTAGTTCTTTACTGTTTCTTCCTTATCTTTTTTGTCCCACTCCAGCAGCAAGTCGAACAGGTTTGTGATATTCTCCAAACTCTCGATAGCATCTTTTGTGGAAAACTCCACATTATAATGCTCTCTAAAATGATCCTTAGTTTTTTGAATCATTTCATCACTCCAATCTCTCATATCCAACTTCCTTATCGTGTTTAGAGTAGCTTGTTACATAGCCTTTCTAATCAGGCTACCCTGTAAGATAAATTGAACACAAGAGGAATTAAAGATATCGGCTATTCTTAGCCAACCTGCCTAAATGCTCCGATACCGCCAACCACGAAGTTCGTACCCCGACTTACTAAGTATTCTTAGTCTCCAAGTACTCCTTCGTAGGATCACTTATCCAGAGAGCAATTCTCTCCTGAACATTCTCTTTCTCCATGCTATATCTAATGCGAGAAAGTTCAATGATTGCATCTCTATGACTTTTATTGATTGCTGGTTCCGGCAATGTTCTTGCGCTGAAAGCGTCTGTCGTTTTACCGTCTATTGAGAGTTTGACATAGATGGTGTATGCAGAGAGTGATTGCAGATCTGAAGCTCTAAATGTTGGGAAATACTCCTTTTCGAGATATTCACCGTCCTCGGCGCCTATTCTAAACCCTATAATTGTCCCCACGTTGCCAAATACGGCTGATTTGAGCTGCAGAGGTAGTTGGGCAAGGTATTGGTGGGCTAAGACCAAATGCAGGCCAAATTTGCGCATTTCTGAGAGGGTATGAGCGAAATTGTCCGAAGCAAAACTCTGAAATTCATCGATATAGACAGTAAATGGCGTTCTTTCCGTCACTGGCACTTCCGACCGTGACATGGCTGTCAAAAACAACTTGGAGACAACAAGTGAACCTAAAAGACTAGTGTTGTCTTCTCCAAGTCGTCCTTTGGCCAGATTTACTATCAAAATCTTGCCTGAGTCCATTGCGGCGCGGAAATCGACCTTGTTTTGCGGTTGCCCCAGGATATTTCGCATGACCGGCACCGATAGGAACTGACCAACCTTGTTTTGAATTGGCGATATGGTTTCGGTTCGGAAGACCTTAGGGTAAAGCTCATATTCCACCTGCCAAAAGGTCCTGACTACCGGATCTCGCACTTTACTGAGCACAATCGCCCGAAATTCGGGATCTATCAATAACCGAGGAATCGAGAGCAATGTGTGTCCACTACCCTCGAGTAATGCAAGAATCGTATTCCTCAGAATGTACTCAAGTCGCGGTCCCCATGAATCAGACCAGATCTTCTTGAAGATGTCAACTAGATGCGATGCTATAAGGTGACGATTAGTCATATGATCCCCAGCAAATAAGTTGATCCCCACTGGGTAATCGATGTCAGCAGGATTGATATAAATGACATCAGTCATGCGTTTCTGAGGAATGTAGTCGAGCAATTGCTCCGCCAGGTCGCCATGCGGATCTATAAGAGCTACGCCCTTACCGCGTTGTATATCCTGAACCATCATATTCAGCAACAACGTTGACTTTCCCATGCCGGTTTGACCAACGACATAGACATGGCGTTGTCGATCATGATCTTTAATACCAAAACGTTGCCTCTGGTTGCGGTAGTTCGTTTCACCTAAAATTGTGATCATTTCGTTTTGCATATCGAGCCACCCTATCAGAAATCAAGCGACACGTCGATACCTATCTAGTTGCCTACTTAGGCAATTGAGCGTTTTCACAGATCTGCTACACTCCAGACTGATCACACAAAACAGTCCTTTTCACAATCACCCAAAAACTAGGAGGTAGCCATGTCTGGAAACGGTAGTCTCGTGAAGACAATTGAAATCAAGGATCGTCAAGGTCGTGTAATCGCGACTGAAGATGTGGTAACGTATGCCGGTTTGCTGAGCTTAGCCCACGACAAAGGGCTAAAAAAGATGGAAACTGCGTTAGTGCAGCTTCCCGAAGAGGCAAACGGACACACAGCTGTCTTTCTGGCCGTTGTGGAGACCGAAAGCGGTATCTACAAAGGTCATGGCGATGCCAGCCCAGATAATGTCGCGTCGAGGATTATTCCTCACATCATCCGGATGGCGGAAACTCGAGCGAAAGCAAGAGCTCTCCGCGATGCTGTCAATATCGGCGTTGTGTCGATTGAGGAACTGGCTTTGGAGGGAAATGGCCATCCGAGCAATGGAAGCAGAAACAATCCTCAATCTACACCGGAAAACAACAAGATTTCTGGAATGAGAAGTCGGTCAAGTCCAACATCGGACAATGACTCGGCCATGACTGATGCTCAGCGGAGATACCTGTTCCGTTTACTCGCTGAAAGGAAGATCGAAGGTGACGAAGCTCAGCAATACCTATTGAACAAAGCTGAAGTTCAGTCCCTCGACCAGATCACGAAATCAAGAGCCAGCATTCTGATTGACGAAATGGTAAATGCGGCCAAGCCGGCCGAGGAGGTTCCATTTTGAACGCCAATCGGAACGATCATCCAACAGATCATGTCTCAGTATCGCAGATCAACATCTACCTGATGTGTCCCCTGAAATATCGCTTCGTGTATGTGGACAAGTTACTACGCCCGTTCAAACCAGTAGAATTGGCGCTTGGTACCGCATTTCACGCGGCGATTGAATGGTGGCACAAACACAGGAAGAACGGTTCATCTCCTGATGCTGATGATGTATCACGCATACTAGCTGCTGACTTACGGGCGCAAGCTGAGGAAAAACTCCGATTCAAGAATGGCGATTCACTTGATGACACAATTCAAGTCGGAATGAAGCTCGCCAGCGCCTATGTCAAAGGCTATCGCGGTAAGCCGGTGCAAGATACGGAAGTACCGTTTCGAGTACCGCTTGTCGATTTGGAGACCGGTGAGGAACTAGGTATACCGCTTGACGGATACTTTGATCTCCTGGAATCTGAGGACACTGTCGTAGAAACAAAGACGGCCGCGCGTGCCTATGACAAACTGACTATCCTTAATCACCTCCAACTCACGGCCTATGGATACGCTTTTCGCGTTCTCTATGAACGTGATGCCAATCTGCGGCTGGATGTTGTCACGAAGACCAAGACACCACGAATGCAGTCAGTCGAGGTCTTGAGAGATAAGTCGGATATGGTCAGGTTCTTTCATCTTGCTAAGTCAGTATGCAAGTCAATCAGCAGTGGTTGCTTCCATCCGAATTATGGTTGGCAATGCAGCAACTGTGAATTCGCTGAGCCATGCCAACGATGGAGGGGATGATATGGAACTAATGACTGATGAAATCCGCAAGTCAGTACCTCCACTCTATTCGACGGAGAACGAGACCAATCCGCTACTGCGTGTGAAGTTCTTCACTCCAGATGCGAATTGGACTTGGTATGCTATCGAATTCGATGGTGATGACCTGTTCTTTGGTCTTGTAATCGGACTGGAAACAGAACTGGGCTACTTCCGGCTTTCTGAACTTCAGGAAGTCCGTAGCCCGCTCAAACTGCAGATAGAGAGGGATTTGTTCTTTACCCCCGTTCCTCTTTCAACAGTCCATCAAATGCGACGAGTTGAATGAAAAACACACCCCAAGAGGGCTTAAGACTTGATCTTAAGTCCTCATTTTTTATATCCAGGGTGGTTCACCCACATTTTGCAACAAATTCTTGACAAGTAAAGCATTATATCGTTTGTTATAGCATATGATAATCGACCGCACAGGCGCTGATCAGGAGAAGACAATTGAAATCTCAAAGTGATGATGCCAATGCAGGCTCAGCAGATCTGATTTTTCAGCTTCGCCAAACGCTTGGATTGACACAGGAGAGGCTTGCACAGAAGCTGGGCGTATCATTTCCGACTATAAATCGCTGGGAAAATGGTCGGTCAAAGCCTTCACCTTTGGCTATGAAACAAATCGAAGACCTGCTTAGAGATTTAGGATCAAGTGGCGAAAAGCTTCTAAGAAAATACTTTGGGGAGAACTGATGTTCAAGTCACATTCTATAACAGTAGAAGACCCAGAGATGCGTTCACAACCAGGAGTCATTCAATAATGAACGTATTTCAAACACATTCACGAGTTATTAGAGATTATTCCAAGTACATAGGAAGTTTTCTTAAGATCTCTGATCCGCAAATCAGACATATTGTTGAGAATGAGCTACAATTAGGAAAGCTCTGGCCAGAACCTCTTCTTCAATTTAATCCATCCTACGAGATGGCAGGAACAGTTGATTCTCTTTGCAAGAGTGGCCTTTTACATCCCGATATTTCGAAGATCCTACGTGGTTATTCACTTTATAAGCACCAAGTTGATGCCATCAAGTTGGGAATTGACAACAAAGATTTCATAGTTACTTCCGGTACTGGCTCGGGTAAGTCTCTTACCTATATTGGATCGATATTCCATCAACTGCTTTCAAATCCAATAGATTCTGGTATTAATGCGGTTATTGTCTACCCTATGAACGCACTCATTAATTCCCAAACAGAAGAATTTACCCGTTATAAATCCAATTTTGAAAAAGATGGTAGTGAATTTCCAATCCGCTTTGCACAATACACCGGGCAAGAAAAGGAAGATTCTCGGAAATCAATTAGAGAGAACCCACCGCACATATTGTTAACAAATTATATGATGCTAGAGCTGCTCTTAACTCGTGTACAGGAGCGCTCTATTCGCGATTCAATTTTCCAGAATCTACAATTCCTTGTTTTTGATGAGCTTCATACTTATCGAGGACGACAAGGTGCTGATGTTGCGATGCTGATTCGTCGCATCCGTAGTCGTTGTGAGCACAGCGTTACTTGCGTCGGTACATCAGCTACAATGGTATCAGTCGGAAGTGCTTCTTCTCAAAAAGAGGAAGTAGCCTCTGTTGCTACTACTTTATTTGGTAAACCGTTTCACTCCGATCAAGTTGTTACTGAGACTCTATCAAGATCATTATCTAGTTCCGGACAAATACCAACACAAGCTGAACTTAGCTCAGCTATTGAATCTGGGATTAATCCGGACGACTCTATTGATAGCCTTCGAACTCATCCAGTTGCAATATGGCTCGAAAATAGAATAGCACTTGAAGAAAATGAGGGGATTCTTCTTCGAAGAACCCCACAACGTTTTAGCGAGATTGTAGCGTCTCTATCAAAGGTGTCTGGCCAAGAAGGTACTAAGTGTCGCCAGTATCTTGAGGCATTATTGCAGTGGATAAGTGTTCTTAATGGCAAATTACAGGAGTCAGGTCAACGCTACACTGTACTTCCATTTAAACTCCATCAATTCATCTCTCAGACTGGCTCAGTGTATACCACACTAGACCAAGATGATAAGCGCTTTGTGACGCTTGAACCTGGTGTGTTTAAGCAGGATGAAGAGGAGAAGAAACCTATCTACCCCAACGTATTTAGTAGAGCGACAGGTCACCCGTTCATATGTGTATCTTTATATGGCAATCGGATCGAACCTCGAGAGTTTCGTGAGAGCACTGACGATGATGAAGAAAGTACCGACGGCTACCTCATTGTTGGTGAAGATGTATGGGATCCAACTGATGACCTGGAGTTTCTACCGAGTGCCTGGCTGAGAATTACCAAAAAGGGAGTATCTCCCGATTCCAAAAAGAAGGCGTTTTTCCCCAAAAGAATCTATTTTGACGAATTTGGCAACTGTTCAGAATCAGAACCACTGAGTTTCTCGGGTTGGTTCATGAAAGCGCCACTACTTTTTGATCCGACTGGCGGTGTGTTCTATGATGCAAAAACTAATGAAGGTACAAAACTTGCCAAATTGGGAAGTGAAGGCAGAGGAACCTCTACTACAATTACTGCCTTCTCAATTCTAAATCAATTGAATGATGCAGGATATCGCCACGTTGACCAAAAACTTTTGAGTTTTACAGATAATAGACAGGATGCTGCCTTACAGGCAGGACATTTTAATGATTTTGTGCAAGTTGTCCATTTGCGAGCTGCAATTCACAAAGCTCTCAAGGATGCTCCAGGAAATAGGCTGACCTATTTTTCAATAGGGGAAGCTGTATTTAAGGCTCTAAACCTATCCTTTTTAGAATATGCAAATAGAAATGAAGAACCTCCTTTGGCAAACGTTCGCAGAAAATATGAAGAATGTCTTCAGACTTATCTTGTTTACCGTGCAATATCCGATCTCAAAAGAAGTTGGCGCATAATATTGCCAAATTTGGAGCAGTGTGCCCTTCTGTCGATTGAGTATATGGATCTAAAAGAAGTAGCCTCCACTGATGAATTCTGGGCAGATGTGCCATTGCTATGTACACTGAATACAGATGAGCGGGAGTCATTTCTCAATACCATACTAGACTTCTTTCGACTTGAATATGCAATACATAGCGAAAATTATCTGACACAAACCAAGATCAAAGAAAACGAAAAGCAATTTCATGAGCTGCTACGTGCACCCTGGACATTGGATCGTAATGAAGAACTTAAGGAGCCATACTTTGTTCGTTATGAGACACTTCATAGATCTGCACGACTCTATTCGAAAAGTATGGGACAATCAAGTGCTCTCGGCAAGTTCATCAAACTATATGCGCAACAAAATGGATATTCTGATCTTAAGGGAGATGCCTATCGTGATTTTATAATGCTGCTAGTAAATAAACTCGAACAAGCAGACTACCTCAAATCGCAGACGGCACGTAATCAACAGAATGAGGAAATTCCCATATATCGCTTAAGAATTGAGAAGATAGTTTGGGCTTTAGGTGATAAAACGAATGTCAAAACAGACCTCATTAAGCGCCGCTCATATAAAGATCAGACGGTTACACCAAATTACTTCTTTCAAGAGCTATACTCTCGCGACTTTACATCAATCAAGAGACTACGGGGTGAAGATCATACTGGACAACTGAGTACCGATGCTCGCATCGAGCGTGAAGATAAATTCAGAAGTGGGACTATCAGTGCACTATTCTGTTCGCCTACCATGGAGCTAGGCATTGATATTGGAGGTTTGAGTGTAGTACATATGCGCAATGCGCCGCCAAACCCGGCCAATTATGCTCAGAGGTCTGGCCGAGCTGGGCGAAGTGGCCAAGGGGCATTAGCATTTACTTATTGCTCATCATACTCTCCTCATGATCGACATTACTTCGAACATCAGGTAGAACTCGTAGCTGGAGCAGTTCAGGCTCCTCGCCTTGACCTTTGTAATCAGGAACTCCTGCTATCACATTTGAATGCGCTGGCGATTTCCGAATTAGGTTTACCGGGGCTTGAAGAACACAATGGTTACAAACCTTCTATTATGCGATTAATAGTAGACGATAATGATAAAATGCCTCTCTCATCGGAGGTGCATGATGGGCTAACCGTTCAACCCGGTAAGTTTAATGAACTCAAATCATTCTTTAGGCAGGTAGTTAGAGATATAGAACCAGACTTAGTTCTTAGAGCTTCTAACTGGTATTCTGATCAATGGATTGATCAACATCTCACAAAACTGGCAGACAATGTTGATTCTGCACTAGAGCGATGGAGAACGCTCTATCGATCTGCCAGAGAGATTCTTACGAGAGCCACACAGCAAATTGAGAGTGGTACTCTTGGATTAGGAAGTGATGAGTATAGAAAGTATAAGCGCAATCAAGACCAGGCTACTCGCCAGTTAGATCTCTTGCGAAATGAAATTGGAAAGGGATCCCTTAGTTTATCTGAGTTTTATCCATTTCGCTACTTTGCTTCGGAAGGCTTTTTGCCAGGTTACAACTTTACAAGGCTACCAATACGGATATTCCTTCCGACTAGTGATTCTTCGGGTGAATTTATCTCAAGGCCTCGCTCCATTGCACTTAGAGAGTACGGTCCGTTAAACATAGTCTATTACAATGGACGCAAGTATAGGGTATCACAATTGATAACTCAGGATGCGGAATCCTGTATGATCGAAGCAAGAGTTAGTAAGAAAGCAGGTTACTTTCTTACTGCAGATCAAAAAGATCTGGAAATGTGCCCTTTTACTGGGCTTAGCCTTGGCGACAATGTTAATAGGGTTCACTTACATCATCTGGTTGAAATGGCTGAATCTAGAGCTGAGGAGGTCGATAGAATATCTTGCGAAGAAGAAGAAAGAGTATCAAGGGGATTTGAGATCAGGACTTTCTTCTCAATCGATGGAGGTCAATTTGACCGTGTAAAGAAGGCAATAATCCGATCAGGTGATAATGATCTTCTAAATCTCAGGTTTATTGCTGCCGCAAGACTAGTTCATGTCAATTTGCAGTGGAGAGCACAACAATCTGAAGGATTCCCTCTTGGTATGGTGTCAGGGAACTGGCGCAGTTCAATACCTGATTCCGAAAGCCACTTTAAGGAAAACTATCAACTTGTAAAACTATGGACATCCAACCTGGCAGATGCCTTGTATATCGAACCCACTCAGCCGCTGGGATTGGATACAGACGGGGTTATTACTCTTCAGTATGCACTCAAACGTGGCATTGAGAATGTGTTTCAGGTCGAACCGAATGAAATCGGGGTCGTGTCAATAGGTGACCCAGCTGCCCCAAATATCTTAATATTTGAATCGTCTGAAGGTAGCTTGGGTATTCTATCCCAGTTTGTTGAGAATCCAAAAGCGTTTGGTGAAGTTGTAGAGAAAGCGATCGAAGTATGTCAATACGATGATGAAACTTACAAGGGTCCGGCAAGTTATAGTGATCTTCTTAGCTACTTCAATCAGCGTGACCACAAAATTATCGATCGTCATCTTATCAAGGACGCTCTTGAAAAACTGCGTATCTGCACCATAGAAATTCAAACAAATCCTGCTTATAAAGACTATGAAGATCAGTATCAAACGTTACTACGAGGGTTGGACCCCAACTCTTCAACAGAGCTGAAGTTTATTGAGTTTTTGTATAACAATGGGCTCCGATTACCTGATGCGGCACAAAAACGCGTAGATGGAGTCTATGTTCAGCCTGACTTCTACTATGAACCACGAGTATGGGTGTTCTGCGATGGCACCCCACATGACAAGCCAGAAGTTAAGGAAGACGACCAAAAGAAACGGCAAGCCATAATCGCTCAGGGTCATGAAGTCTGGGTATATAACTATAGAGATAATTTGGCTGATATGGTAGCTTCCAGACCGGATATATTTAGGAAGGTGCGATGACTACTCACGTGCAACCTGGTAAGTTAGTGTCACTTCGTGGTCGTGACTGGATTGTTCTTCCATCAGATGATCCTGATCTCCTTGTTATTAAACCCCTCGGCGGTTCTGACGAAGAAATAACAGGCATTTATTTACCTTTAGGTATTCCCTCTGACAAACCAATTGATGCAAATTTTGCTCCCCCTTCTGCTGAGGATTTGGGTGATATTAGTACAGCTCGTTTGCTTTATGACTCAGCTCGTTTAGCTTTTAGAAATGGCGCGGGACCATTTCGGTCGTTAGCAAAACTGTCATTCAGACCGCGTTCATACCAAATGGTACCCTTGATTATGGCACTACGACAGGAGCAGGTAAGACTGCTTGTCGCAGATGATGTCGGAGTAGGCAAGACGGTTGAAGCCCTCTTGATAGTTAAGGAACTTCTTGAAAGACAAAAGATAAAACGATTCGCTGTCGTATGTTTGCCACATCTCTGTGATCAGTGGCAAAATGAAATTAGCGCTAAGTTGGACTTGGATGCAGTGATTATTAGATCAAACACTCAAGCGAGACTCGATCGCCAGATTCAGGGGGATACGAGTGTATATGATTACTATCCATATCAGGTAATTAGTATCGACTTCATAAAGTCGGAAACCAGGCGTGATGTTTTTGTAGAACAATGCCCTGAATTGGTGATTGTTGACGAGGCTCATACATGTGCACGTCCTGCAGGCGCTTCAGCGAATCAGCAACAACGCTATCATCTTATCAACAGAATAGCCCAAAAACCAGATCAGCAAGTTATCCTCTTAACGGCAACACCGCACAGTGGAAAGTCAGAGGAATTCAATTCTTTGCTTGGTTTAATCAAGAAAGACTACGAACAGCTTGACCTTCCTAATTCTAATCAATCACAACGAAGAGAATTAGCACGAAACTTCGTTCAACGGAAACGTGCTGATGTTGAAAAGTGGATGGGTGAGGATACACCGTTTCCGGACAGAGACCCATTCGAATGGCCATATGATCTATCGCCCAAGTATGCCCAGTTCTTCCAAGAAATACTTGAATTTGCACGGAAGCTTATTTCTCCAGATCCAAAGTTTGGTAAACGAACACGTGTGCAATACTGGACTGCTCTGGCCCTACTCCGTGGTGTTATGTCCAGTCCGGCAGCCGGTATTGAAATGCTAAATACCCGCATGTCAAACTTGGCATCTGCTGCTACCGATGGCATTGGGGTACAAGATAATTCAAGCGTTGAATCAGAGGAGAACCCGGTTCGCGATACTGAATTTGGTTTTGAAGGTGACTATTCTCCAACTCAAGTAATACAACGCAATGAATGGACAGATTATCAACGGCAACAACTACGATCATTCGCTCAACAACTAGAACAGCTGGGCAACATCCAGGATGACAATAAGCTTTCTTCAACAGAGCTGATCATTGAGGACTGGCTTAATGAAGGATTCAATCCAGTAATATTCTGTCGTTATATAGCCACCGCCAATTATGTAGGAGAGAAATTAGCTGCTAGTCTCAAAAGTAAGTTTACTAAACTCGACATACAGACTATCACAAGTGAGTTGCCCGATGAAATTCGCAAACAGCACATTGAAGAAATGGGCAAATCCTCAATGCGGGTGCTCGTGGCAACTGATTGCTTGAGTGAGGGTGTGAATTTACAGGAATACTTTACAGGTGTTCTGCACTATGATCTACCCTGGAATCCTAATCGCCTAGAACAGCGTGAAGGAAGAGTTGATCGTTTTGGGCAAATGGCACCTATCGTTAAGGCATGCTTGTTGTATGGCGCAGATAATCCGATTGACGGAATTGTATTGGATGTTCTTCTCAGAAAAGTACGTGAAATTAAGCGAGCGACCGGTATAAATGTACCATTTCCCGAAGACTCACAAAGTATTATTGACACGATAACTCAGGCATTATTGCTCAATCCTAATCGTCGCATAGAGAAGAAACGTCATGAGAACCAGATATCATTTGATTTTGCTGATTTTGGAGAAGCAGCCAAAGCAAAAGCGAATGTGACACGTAAGATCGAGGAAGCTGCGGAACGCGAGAAAGCATCCCGTAATATATTCGCGCAGAATGCCATTAAGGCTCAGGAGATCGAGGCTGATCTAAAAGAAGTTGATGAAGCTATTGGTGATCCGAAGGTTGTTGAGGAGTTTGTAACCGATGTCTTAAATAACCTTCTGGGTGTTCAGACTATCAAAGATAAGAAAGGTTATCGCATTGTTCTTGGTAATTTGCCTCCTCAGCTAAGAGGTTTATTACCGGATGGGGATCCTGTAAAGGTCAGCTTCCATTCGCCAACTCCAGAAGGATACTTCTATCTCGGACGAAACAATCGGTTCGTGGAACAATTATGTCAGCTTGTAATGGGAAACACCCTCAGTAGAATGGATAAACGAGCTGCCAGAGCAGCCGTAATTCGCACATCACAAGTATCCATCAAGACTACACTATTATTATTCAGGTGCCGCAATGTTATAGAGCAGCGAAAAAGTGATCATAAGATAGTAGCTGAGGAAATGTTGTTGTGGGGTTGGCGCGGTACGCCTGAAAAAAGGGAATTTCTTGGTCATGGTGAATCTAAAGATCTTTTGATTAATGCTCGTGCAACCGATGATCTCTCAGTTCAAGCTCGGGCTAATTTCCTGAATAACGAGATTTCTCTATTGGACACACTTATTACAGAATTCAACACCCTGGCTGAAGAGCAGTCGCAACAACTTGTTGAGGCACATGAACGGTTTAGTGCTCTAATGGACCGGAAGAGATTTCAGGTGGTCTATCCTGTGCTGCCTATGGATCTCCTTGGTGTATATATTCTTCTACCTGACGGTGCAAAGGAATAGGGGGCGGAATGAATTATCCAAGTATGCGCATCGAGGGAGCAATCCTTTCACCGGATATTGTAGAACGACTTGAAGACGCCCCGGGGCAAAAGCCGGTTGATTTTGGCTTTGATAGCACTATCAAAGTTAAGGATGAAATAGTACGTGCCTGGGCGGATGCTCAGGACTATTGGCGCATTTACCAGCGGAAACTTGAATCAATAAAGGCTGATTCTCCGGCTACTACCGAGACTCGGCAGCAGTGGATTGTACCGTTCTTGAGCCTCTTGGGATATCAGCTAGAGTATCAGTCAAGAGGTGTTGAGCTCAACGGAAAGCTCTATGCTATTTCCCATAGGGTGGTAAATCAAGGCCACACACCTGTCCACGTAATCGGTTGCAATGAACCTGCTGGGCTCGATCGCAAGCCAGAACGAGCAGTTTTGCGGATGTCCGCGCATGCCATGCTGCAAGAGTATCTCAATCTGCAGGATGAACTCTATGGAATAGTGACAAACGGTCGTTCACTTCGTCTGCTTCGGGATAGTTCGCGATTGGTAAAGCTCACTTATTTGGAGTTTGATCTCGACCGTATATTCACCGATGGGCTTTTTGCCGACTTTGCCGTTCTCTTCCGTCTGTTACATGCATCACGATTGCCGGCAACTCCTGAATCATCCGCAGAAAGTCTCATTGAGCGATATCATCAGGATTCACTCGACTCTGGTGCGCGCATTCGTGATGGCCTCAGTTATGCCGTTGAGCATGCCATCAGAAATTTCGCTAATGGCTTTCTATCGCATCCTGAGAATAATGAATTGAGAGAGCTTGTAGCTTCAGATCAATTGAAGCCAGATAAATACTACCAGCAACTTCTGAGACTCATCTATAGGCTCCTATTCCTGATGGTAATTGAGGAACGTGATCTAGTGTATCCTAAAGAGGCCAGTGCTTCCAGGAGATCCACTTACGACAAGTATTACAGCCTCAGAAGACTAAGAAATCTATCTGAGAAGCGTTACTTGGCTGACCGACGCAGGCATGACCATTGGCAATCCCTTCTATCAACATTTCAACTGTTCGAAGCCGACGGTCCTGGTGACAAACTCGGCATTGCTCCTTTGGCTGGCGATCTATTTGACCCAAATGCGATAGGGATATTGAACAGGTGCACATTAGGAAATGACACGTTGCTCGAGAGCCTACGATTACTCAGCCTTTATTCACATCCAGATACCGGCCATCTTATAAGAGTAAATTACGGTGCCCTCAATGTAGAGGAGTTCGGATCTGTATATGAAGGTCTTCTAGAATACATACCAGTGTTTATCACAGTTGGTGCTCGCACAGAGTTTAGCTTTGAACGGGGTGATGACACAACGGGTTCGCACTATACTCCTGATGACTTTGTTCAGCCACTGATTAAGCACTCGCTTGATTATCTAATATCTGATAGACTCAAAGAGAAGAATCCTGAAAGAGCTCTACTTTCCCTGAGGGTTGCTGATATTTCTTGTGGGTCTGGTCATATTCTGCTTGCTGCAGCACGGAGAATAGCAACCCAATTGGCATCTGTGCGCACAGGCGAAGAACAGCCCTCTCCATCGGCGTTTCGTATAGCTGTCCGTGATGTTATACGGGAGTGTATATATGGTGTCGACTTGAACCCTTTAGCCGTTGAGCTATGTAAAGTAGCTCTATGGCTTGAAGCTCATATTCCAGGCTTACCTCTGAACTTTCTTGATCACCATATTAAGCGTGGAAATGCAATTGTTGGATATGCTCGCCGTGAGGATGTGGACTATGGAGTACCGGACGAGGCGTTTGCGAAACAACCTGACGATGATAAGGATTTAGGGGCCACATTCCGCAAGAAGAATAAAGATGAGCGTAAAGCAAAGAAACAAGCGAAGCTCAACCTCTCACCTGCGATCAAGAAACAGCTGGACTCGATTATACCAGAATGGCGAGAGCTGTCTGCCTTACCAGAGAAAACGCCAGAAGAGGTTGAAGAGAAAAAGCGTCGATTTCACAAGTTTACTCATGAGAAAGCACCTTGGTTACTGGGTAATATTGCAGGCATTCCGATTGCACAATTCTTTCTACGTAAGACACACCAAACCAAATCACAAATCATAACTGACTCAGAATTTCAAGACTATTGGTCGGGAAGGCGTCATCCGCAAGGACAAGGGATAGCAGCAGCAACAGCAATAGCTCATGATAGATGTTTCTTCAATTGGTTCTTGGAGTTTCCCGACATTATTGAACAAGGAGGATTTGATTGCCTTTTGGGAAATCCACCTTATATGAAAGGTCGTGCGATATCAGGGACTCATGGAGACTCTCTGTTTAAGTGGATTACATACTGCTTTCACCCATCCGGGGGGTTAGCTGATCTTGTTGTTTATTTCCTTCGCCGTTGCGTCCAGATTAAGAGGTCTGGTGGCTTCATAGCTCTGATCGCTACTAATACAATTTCAGAAGGTGATTCAAGAAAATTCGGATTATCATATCTTCAAGAGAACAACTACAAATTGTGCTATGCACGCAAATCAGTGAAATGGCCTGGAAAACATGCCAACCTACATGTTAGTTTGGTTTCTCTAACAGATAGTGACACAAAGACTAGATATTTCATTCATGACACTGAAGTGAAAGAGATATCTCCATACTTAACTCAGGACGTTGAACCAGATCCCGTCAAGCTTGCAGCAAACAGTAATAGAGCTTTCGCAGGCTCTGTCCTTATAGGACAGTTTGAGTTAGAACATATGGAAGGTGAGTCACTTCTAGCTGATAATATCAACAAGGATATAGTAAAGCCGTATCTTATCGGAGATGACGTGAACAACAGGCCTGACCACAGCGCTTCTCGTTATGTCATTGATTTTAAAGGAAGAGGGCTTGATGAATCAAGAAAGTGGCCTGAGTTGATTTCTCTGATTGAACAGCGAGTCAAGCCCAGTCGAGATAAGAGTAAACAAAAGGACTATAGGGAAAAATGGTGGCTCTTCGCAAGAAATGCAAAGAAACTATATGACCTATTAGAACAACAGCGATTTTGCTTAGTTGCTACCAAAACAACAAAACATATCTCGTTCGTCAGAATTGAACCTAACAACATTGTACTGGATCAAAGCTTGACAGTTATAGTGGAGGGTAGCTGGGAGATATTTGCAGTACTCCAATCTACATTTCATGATGCGTGGGCACGTCGATTTGGAACCACACATGAGACTCGCGCACGCTACAACAATACTGATTGCTTTGAGAAATATCCCTTTCCTCTCTTCGACAATAAAGGTGTTGTAAATACCATCGTACATATTGGTGAAACATATCATGAACACAGACGCAAACTTCTTTTGAATATGAATCTGGGATTGACCAAGGCATACAATCTATTCCACACACCCGATTTAACTCCTGGATTAATTAGCAAAGCAATCAAGCAAGATGAAACATCATCGACTACTGCTTTAGAAGGATTACGGTTACTCCGCAATTTGCATACTGATCTCGATCTATCTGTACTGGAGGCTTATGGTTGGCACCAACCTAGTAAACAAGGTCCAGCCATTGACCTACAACATGATTTCTACGAGGTTGATTACTTACCCGAAAACGACCGAATTAGGTACACAATCAGTCCAGGAGCAAGGAAAGAAGTACTTTGCCGCCTTCTTGCTCTTAATCATGAGCGTGCTAAAGCCGAGGGGACTGAGACTAAAGCAGCAAGGAAGAAAAGCTCCAAGAAATCGAAGAAACAAGACATCAACCAACAGGAGCTGTTATGATCTTTGTCTGCGAGAGTCACTCAATTGGAGTTGCTAAATGGATTTAGAGAAGAGTGAGAAATATAAGGAAGCTTACGAATCGTTGCCAGAGTCCCTGCGCCCTATTTTCAGGCAGTTAGTGGAGGAATACTCCTATCATACTCAGGTCATCTATGGTAGACGATACGTCTCCTATATTGTTTTGGCAGAACTGGTGCGAGCTGGTTGGACACCTCCTGAAGGTACAGTGAAGGACAGATAATGCCAAAGGTAAAACCACTCATACCCTCAACTGTCCGTGGACACATGTTTGAAGTGTTTGTCCGTATTCTTCTGGAGCAGAATGGCTGGCTGGTTCAGGAAAAAGGGGAATCAGAGAAGTTCAAACGAAGTAGTGCTTTCTGGATACAGCTAAAGGGTCGAGGAACCTGGCACCAGATTGATGCTCCATGTGTGTTTGAAAAGCAAATTCCGTTTATTTACCCGCTTCGTCTAATCTCTGAAATGAAATTTCTCAAGGGCGAGGTACAAAAGGACCATATCAGAGAATTTCTCGGCGTTGTAAAGGATGTGTCAGAAAACTATTTCGTAGATAAGGATCACTCCAGTGACCAGGAGCGCTTCACGGAAGTGGGCACCTATTTCTCTGCAAATGGATTTCAAAAGGAAGCAATAAACCTCGGATTTGCGCACGGTATTAGGACAGTTTCATACCGTACTAACAAGCATGTGGCTGACATCAAGGATATCATCGATGAACTTGTAACACAGGGCTTTCCAGAGAGAACGCGCATTAAGGGTAAGAGGAAATTAGCCAGATTCAAGGAAGAACTACTTGGATTTTTGGCCGGGAGAGATCAGGAGTTTGTCGACTTCACGAGTCCAACTGGAATTGATGATGATATAAGGTCATTGTTGCTCGCCGCTAGGGACTCATTGAATGGTATCAAAGCGAGTTTCATTGGAACCACATCAACCGGCATTTTGCTTCATTTTTTGGGAAAAGACAAGTTCCCTGAGGAGCTTTTTGCTGAAACGGATACGCAAGCATGTCAGGTATTCTACGATGAACCAACATACGCCGGCATTCCTATGTGGTTTGAGTTCAGTAACGATGAGGCAAGGCCAAAGCGACGGTTTTATTTTGATGTCCCGCCGGGACTAGAGACAGCAATCCGTAAAGACGGTGATGTCATAGGTGAGAAACAGAAACATTTCGCTAACGTCGCTATTTACAAAAAGGTCAGTGGATTGATGCGATTGCTAACACTGCAAATAGACCTTGACTGGGTCGATCGTATCCGCAGGCGCGCGATGGGATAGTAAGAATTCAGGGAGCATATATATGAAAGCAACGGAAACACAATTCTTGAGATTATTGGAAGGAAAGAAACAGTTCATAATTCCCATATACCAGCGTATGTACAGCTGGACGGCAAAACAATGTGACCAGCTCTGGGACGATATCGAGCGAGTAGCCAAAGATGAGTCTATCCCCGGTCACTTCATTGGGTCTATAGTGTATATTGAGAAAGGCCTGTATCAGGCGGTTGGTATTCCCCAGCTATTGGTCATTGACGGCCAGCAACGATTGACTACCCTTTCTCTTTTGCTTGCTGCTCTTGGTGATATTATAGCATCTAATGGAAGTGATTCAGAGATATCGCAGGAGTCTATAAGAGACGATTATCTGTTTAATAAACATGGCAAGGATGAACTTAAATATAAACTGCTTCTAACAAGAAGTGATAAGAGTACCCTAACCAGACTTCTTGATGGACTAGAACCAACATCTCCAGTCTCACAGCGTGTTGTGGAAAACTACCAATTGTTCAAGGAGAAGATTCAGAAGTCCAATACGGATTTAATGAAAATATACCAGGGTGTGTCTAAACTGCTAATTGTTGATATTTCATTAGATCGGCAATATGACAATGCACAATTGATATTTGAAAGTCTTAACTCCACTGGTTTAGAACTAAGCCAAGCTGATTTGATCAGAAATTATGTACTCATGGGATTAGAGCCAAAAGAACAGGAATCACTCTACTCCGACTATTGGTATCCGATGGAACGGAGCTTTGGCCAAACTGATTATGTTAAACAATTTGATAGATTCATGCGCGATTACCTCACCCTGAAAACAGGAGCTATTCCAAATATTAATGCTGTTTATGACGCATTCAAGACTTATTCACATCAGAAGAGTAGCGGTGGTATTAGTGACATCGTAGCAGATATCCATAAATTCTCGAAGTACTTCACTCGATGGGCACTTGGCAAAGAAGAAGATAAGGCTTTATCTGCTATTGTGAGCGATATAAATACTCTCAAAGTAGATGTTGCCTATCCGTTCTTATTAGAACTCTATGATGATTACGAAAATGAGAAACTGGACCGCGATGAGCTTCTGGAGATTCTTAGATATGTAGAGAGCTATGTATTCCGTCGGGCTGTCTGTGGCATTCCTACAAATTCACTCAATAAGACGTTCGCTACGCTTGGCCGAGAGATAGACAAGGATAAATACTTAGAAAGCTTCAAAGCAGCACTCCTACTAAAAGATTCCTACAGACGATTTCCGACTGATGAAGAGTTTGCTCGGGAACTCATGGCAAAAGATCTATACAATTTCCGAAGCCGCAATTACTGGCTGCGTAAATTCGAAAATCACGGACGAAAAGAACGAGTGGAAGTAGAAGACTATACTATTGAACATATTATGCCCCAGAATGAGAATTTGTCGAAGCAGTGGAAAGAATCTCTTGGTGAGAATTGGAAAGACATTCACGATCAGTATTTACATACACTCGGTAATTTGACCTTAACAGGTTACAATTCAGAATTGAGTGATCGCCCTTTTAGGGAAAAACGTGATATGGAGGGTGGCTTCGCCAATAGTCCACTCCGATTGAACAAATTCCTGGCAACTCTGGAAGAATGGAGCAAGAACGAGATAAAAACCCGTGCAAGACAATTGGCCGATCAGGCGAAAGCAGTGTGGTCTATGCCACATCTACCTCAGGAGATTCTGCAACAATATCAGAAAGAAGAATCACAAGAAAAAGAAGAGACTACACTGGACGATTACGAATATCTAGTTGGTCATATGCGGGAACTGTTTGTAACATTTAGTAAGCGTGTCATGAATCTGGATCCATCGGTATCGATGACCGTGATGAAACGCTATATTGCATTCAAGACTACCACCAATTTCGTAGATGTAGTTCCCAAAAAGTCCTTTCTACGACTGCACTTGAATATGGCTTTTGATGAGATCCTTGATCCGAAGGAAATGTGCATAGATGTTACGAACAAAGGTCATTGGGGTAACGGTGATGTAAAAGTGAAGTTATCAGATGCAAGTCAACTAGATGATGTAATGGCTCTTGTCCATCAATCCTTTGATAAACATATGGACAATGGAAATGACTAGTCTGTAGAAATATTAGGCGTATTCCCTCGATCCTCTGACTCTGTGATTTCTTTGATTCGTTCCTTCGCTATTAACTCGGCCAGTAGCTCTATGAAACGGCTGAAATCGGCGTTGGCTATTCTTTCTTTTACATCATCCCCCAAGATAACAGTAATGTTCTCTTTCTTTGTCATAACTTCTTCTTCCTTAAATCCGATTACCTTCGCCCCATACGCTCTGCCATCATGAATTCGGCAGGTGTGGAGATCTCTGTAGGCTTTGGTTCTGATTCCGTTTTAGGTTCTGTTGCAATCTGGTCTCGAGTAAAATCTATGCCAAGTTCTTTTGCCTTTCTCTTGATTAAATCCGTAAACATTGCCCCTGGCCGCTCACGAATGCGGCCTAGCTGCTGGGCTTCCTTCACTTGACTAAGAGCTTCATGTATTGCTCGCTCAGGGAGCGACCTTGCTACCTTGCGGTAAAATGCCAATGATCTCTTGTCTCTGCATCGTTCCAGAATCTGCCGTGCAATGTACTCGCGCTTCTCACGAGTGAACTTATCCACAGGTGCTCTTCTAAGAGGTTTATTCACAGCGTTACTAAACGTTATAGATGTCTTTTGTATATCTGTATCTTGTGTGTGGTCTTTTTCTACCAGGGATAGTGGATTTTTGCCTACAAGGGGTCTTGTAGCATTATTCCACCAGGGGGTATTCACAATGTTAAGGGCGTATTCCGATGATTCATTACCATTTTCTATAGAAGATTTCCTCGTGTGTACCAAAATTCCTTTGGAAACGAGCGCTCTTACGGCCCTAATTACGGTTTTCTTATCTAAGCCTGTACCTTTGTCGAGAATACTTCCATCCTTTCTCTGGATGCCATTCGTCATCTGTGAAAGACTGATGTGATCTGAATCACGTTTAAATCCAAAAGTTCTCCTTACAACATACAAAAGAACCTTAACTTCGGAGCCAGAGAGCTCTGATAGTAGTTCATCGAATAGCTCATCTGGTACCTGTGTATATCTTGGGCTGGAAAAGCCAATAAAATGGCCGTTTTCATTTCTCATATTGGGAAATAGGTTATTACACAGATATAGCATAGCATAACATAGGTAATGCTGTCAAATGTCACTGATCTTCGGTAGCCTTGACAGATTTTGTAGCTGTGCTAAGCTGAGCTGTTTTATCGAGCACCGTGATCAACGCTCGGTAGAATTATAAATAGCTCTTTTAGGCAATTGCACAAATAGACGTGTAGTATAAGATACATAAAAAGCAAAAACAAATACTATGTCCCTCAGTGCGAAAACAAAATGCACCAATAATCTGAAAGAGGTTCGCAGAAATCGCGGCCTCCTATTGAGGGACGTGGCTAAGATGATAGGACATACCACTCCATCACACCTGTCACATTTCGAGAAGCAGCGCAAGTTACCAAATTTGGTCAATGCATTGAAACTCTCAGCTGCCATGAAGTGCCCTGTGGAAATCCTATTCCTCGATCTATTTAATCAATTAAGAAAAGAAACAAATGCCAAAAGACAAAAGCACAACATCGAACTTATCTACAAGTAACAGCACAAGTCGTCTAGTGTCCATTGACCCGGGGGTTAACAAAATTGGTCTTGCTACCTTTGATGGAAAGACACTGAAAGACTATACCGTCAAAATCATTCCCTATGCCCCATTGGTCAGAGAACGGATCCATGGAATTGACAAAGTTGTGACGCAATATCTTAATGAGAAGCAACCGCACACACTCGCTGTCGAAAAGACAAACTTTTCATCGGCAACCCATAATGGTTTACTGGTATTGGCTTACTACAAGATTCTCGCAATTGCTAGACGCAAGAAACTACGGGTTTACGAATATGTGCCAATATCAATCAGAAAATCTGTATGCGGAGACGGTCATGCAACGAAACGTGATGTGAAGAAGGTGCTAATTTCTAAGTACCCGGAACTGCGAGTCTTCGCCGGCGCGAATCGGCGATGGAAAGATCGGCATTATTCACACCTGTACGATAGTATTGCGGTTGGATTAGCTCATCTCAAAAAGCATGCACAAAGCGGTAAGCGACCTCAGTAACAAAATCTATAATTCACACCCTAGAAGATTCAAGAAAGCGTCGCTAACCAGTGGGATGAGGATCACAAAACGAGATGTTAGCCTACTACGAGCGCTTCCGGATTACCAAGCCCTCACAACAACTCAGATTCAGAGATTATTCTTCCCAAGCCTGTCAAGAGCGCAGAAACGTCTCCGGATTCTCAGCAATCACGGTTTACTGAAGCGCCATTATCGGTCCGTAGCGATTGGATCTGGCTCTGTTGAAACAGTGTTCTTTCCAACAATACGGGGAGTAAGGATCTTAAACTCTCTTGGATTGGAACTTGGCAAAAATGCGATCACCCCCCGGCGTGAGTTCTCTGATATGTTTCTCAATCACACTCTGGCCAGAAATGATTTTCGCATCGGTCTAGAACTGGTCTTAAAGTATCGGCCAGATATCAATTTCGTGACATGGAAGCACGGCAAGTCCATTGCCAGAACAGTGACAATGGTGTATGGCGAAAACCAGCCTGTGATCACAAATGTCACCCTCATTCCTGATGGTCTGTTTGAGTTGGAGTTCAATGGCCAGAATCATAGGTATTATATTGAAAACGACCTCGGAACAACCAGCCTGCCCCGTATCCGCATGAAGTTATCAGCATATACAGAACTTGCTATTCAGGATCGTTTGCAGGTCCACGACGGATCGTGTCCATTCAAAGTCTTGTGGATCACTCGAGCTCAGAGACGACTTCACAGTCTGATCCGTACTTGCGAGCAAGTTAATCAAGGAAGGTTTACAAGGGATCTATTTTGGTTCACATCTGACCGACCCAACTGGCTGGATGATCCCACACGAATCATGTCGCTAATATGGAATCAACCAGGCAGCACTGCGTCGGCGTCTATACTTGATTTCTCTGGTAAACTGAGATCAGGTTCGCCATTTATCATTCATTGTGATAGTGGATCAAAAGGAACCACCGCACACAAACCTTTTTATTAGTCTAATGTGGAAGCACAAAAACAGTTCTGTGATCTCCAAAATCAGCTTAGTGGAAATTCTAAAGTAATTTGCTCATCGACAAAAGTGACATTATTGAGTATATTGGACGCATAGTATTACATTTGTTGATTAGAACGAATGTAATTATTAAGCAGTATGAGAGCATCACATTATTATGTGGCTTCTGCTGCTCAGGAGTAAGAGATAATGTCTAATAAGAAAACTCGAGATAAGACCGCCGCCCAGTTATATCGAAAGGCAGAGCGTGCGTATGAACAATCTAATGATTCTGAAGCATACGCTCTAATCAAGCTTACTCGCGAAAAAGCAAGAGTACTTAAAGATGTAGCGACTCTCTCATGTACTTATAAGTTAGAGGCATTATTGCGAGCTGATTCTGGTGAGCTTGAGGTCGCTGAGCGATTGGCTCGGAAATTTCTACGGAGTGTCGAAAGATACAAATTGGCAGATTTGCATCTTATAGCTTTAGATGTTCTGTCAAACATTTTGATGGTCAGCAAAAAATACTTAGAAGCAGAACCAATAGTTTCCAAGCTTTTAACAAAATCTCGTAAGTTGGGAGAGAAGCTAGCGGAAGCAGATGCACTCGTACAAATAGCGGAATTACAAGAGGTTAGAAACAATTATCAAGCTTCGCTGGTATACTTGAGAGATTGTATTGCAATTCATGAAGAAGACGATACCAATGATGCTGTTGCTACTTACTTGCTGGATTACGCTAGAGTTCTCTTTAAATCAGGTGACCTAATCGCTGCATTGGAGCGCATAGAAAAATCGGAAAAGCTGGCAAAAGAGCACAATTACCTTATGCTGAAAGCTGAATCCTTGATGCTCAGGGGAGATATCTACAGTGCTACTCATGACATTAACAAAGCTTTAGCACTGTATGAGCAAGCGTTTGATGAAATCGATGATGGTGATCAATCACCTACTTTGCCAAATGTACTGGAGCGAATTGGCTTGTTACTTCTTAACTCCAATGAAAATAACAGGGCATTAGACTGGTACAGCTTTGCAAGACAACAACTGGACATGCATAACGTACTGAATTTATACCCGTTTGTAGAATTTGGTTTTGGTGCATGTATGAATGCCATGAATAACTTCAATGCTGCAAAGGACCATCTATGGAAGGCTCTAGAGATCGCTGGACCGAATTTTGTATTGCATCGTGAGGTAACCCTCAACACACTCAATCAACTAGCATATGCTTCAAAGCAACTAGGGGAGTCCGACTTAAGTCGCAGTTGTGAACAACTTAGTAGTCAATTCTCACAGCAACTAAACTCTTCATCTGGATCAAATATCAATGTTATTAGTGTGTTAACTGATACCCAGGCAGAACTGACAGTATTTGTAAGTAAGAACAAATTTGGCTTGGGCCGCTTCTTTAAGCATGGCGCATTTCGTATAGATTTGGTTGAGAGGACTGTATTTAGGGGAAAACGTAAAACTGGCAAGAGCTTAACATATCCTCAGATCGCAGTATTAACAGAATTAGCAAGAAACCAGGGAAAGCTTCTTACGCATCTCGAGATTGTGCAAGTAAACAATCCCAAAGCTGATGAGAAAACAGAAGCCATTGGGGCTTTATCCAGATATTATATAGAAAAGATAAGATCTGTAACGAACTATTCTTTCATAAAGACCGTTTGGGGCGAAGGCTATATGATCCCTAAGAAGTGACCACTCACAATACTTACAATCAACTGCTTAGACTATCTGATATAATCATCTGATATTAACTCCGTAAAGGCCGGAGAACTCCGCCAATATGATTGGTGACAGGAGCTCTGGTGTTGTGTTCATCGGTATCAGTTAAACCGCGTAATTTGCTTTTAGAGTGAACCGCTGACTGATACCTAGAAATGAAGGAGTTATCAGATGACTAAATCATGCCCATCATGTCAGGCGCCAGTCAAAAAGAAGGCTGACGCCTGTGGCATTTGTGGCTGGAAGTTCGAAGATCCGGTCCAAAAAGCTACCATTACGATCAATCCAGCTACCAGACCAAAGATTCAAGTGAAGATTGAGGAGGCGTTTGCTCTCGATCGTACTGCTTCCTCCAAGGAATTCGCGGAAGGAATCCCAAAAACAGCTGAGATTATTTTACGGCATCTTGAGGCAAAGACGCGCAGCATCGAGTGTCGAGTCCAGACTCACGGTGATCAGGACGAGGGTCAGATGCCCATTCTCGAAGTTGAAGGAGCCACTGTCGACGAAGCGCTCGATGTAATCAGAAAAGTATCTTATGAGGGTGGAGGAGATCCAGCTGAGCATCATCTAGATGCTATTGAACACCTGTTCGACACCACGCCGTGGACACTAGACCCATCAAAATCAAGAGGTGCTATCGTAGCCTTTCTAACCGCCGATAGCAAGCCCGCAACAACGGGATCAACACCTGCAGAAATTGGCAGGAAGATCAAGGAACAAGGAGTTCTTCTCTATCTCGTGTGTCAGCCTACTCCCTGTTTAAAAGAGCTGGTTGATGCCGCTGATGGATTAATGTTCGAAATTACTAATCATCCAGATCCACAAGAACTTCACAAAATTGCCAGCCAACTTGCTTCCTCGATAGTATCCACGGTTGGTTCAGGTGCCACCACGCCACTGAAACCGGTATCGCAATAGGGGGATATTATGAACATTAAAGCAAAAACCAGCGAACGTTTTGTAAAAAGCAGACTCACTCGACCATACTGGATATCCCAGTTCTGTTGTCAAGAAGCGTATGGGCTACTCGACGCTTCTCCTTCAATGGAAGGCCAAAAAGCAAAAGAAGCTTCTGACGCGTGTTCCCAGCTAGTCTGTGAACTCGCGAAGCCAGCGAATAAGAATGGTTTTAGTGTCTCTATCATAGAGTTTTATGGCAAAGCACAAATTGTTCATGACAGTGTTCCTGCCGTGGAATTGGTTAAAACTCTTGAGCCTATAGTCACATCGAAATCAAAAGAATCGACGAATATCACAGCTGGATTAGAGCTAGCAAAACAACTCTGTTTGAAAGAGAAAAATGATCAGCAGTCTAATGTCCGCTGGCTTCGTCCTGTAGTAGTGCTCTTCAGCGATGGAGACCATAATAAGGGTCCAGAACCTGGAGCAATGGCGTCTGAACTTCGTAAACATGCGGACATCGTCACAGTCGCTTATGGTTCTGATGCTAATGACAAACTGTTACGTGAATTAGCAACATCCCCACAACATTTCTATAGATGCAATGATGGTGCTGAACTCAGACAGTTTTTTGCCTCCGTAGGTCAGACATTGTCTGATAGTCTTGCGGCGGGTATGAATGCCACAAACGCACTTGCCCATATTGAACAGAAGGAGGTGCGTCAATGAGACTAACACCTAGTAAAAGACAAATAGAGTATCTCCGCTCAATAGGCGCATGGAATGACGGTAGCTCCGCCGTCATTCCGCCTGAAGAACGCAAGTTAGAAAAGTCGTCAAAGAGCAATAATATGCGATACAAGTGGCTACTAATAGCCATTTTATCGATTCTACTTCTGATTTTGATTGCCGACGTTGTCCGTTCGGGTGAACTCAATTCACCTGCAGTACCTACTACTAATACAACCTCGATGGAGCCATCCGTTGATAACTCCAACAACCAACTCTATTCGGACGAGTCATTCTTGATTGTCACGGTACTCTTAATATTTGGAGCTGCCACATTTCTGGGTTGGTGGTCTCTAAAATATCTGATCAAGGCAATCAGGAAGATAGCCATATCATTGATGCCAATAATACCGGATCACCGTCCCATTCAACCTTCAGAAACTCGGTTGCAGTCACCTAATAAAGGTTATATACACCGCCCTCAGTCGTCCAGCATTCCAGATCCAGAAGCTTTACTACAGAACTTAGCCAACTTTGCCAAAGCCTCTCCGGATGTAAGTCAGATTCCCTATAAACCCGAATGGTCTTGGAGTCAGGGTTTTGCCACAGAAAAAGGTAACGTGAGAGCTGAGAATCAGGACTATGTCATGTGCTTTCGAGTAGCTGAGTATGATTTTCTTATGGGCGCCGATGGCTTGGGAGGTCTATCCCATGGTCGTTTGGCTTCGTATTTAGCCGTATTAGAGGGATCTAAGACGGCTGTTGTGGAACTTAGTAAGGAGCCCTTTCTCAAATCTATCAGCCTTACGAAGGTCCTTGGACTAATTTTGGATCAAGCACAGCATGTGCTAAGTACTTATGGAGATAAACTGGGAATCGATGATATCAATGGGGGACTTCGTACAACCGTTATCGTAGTCATCGCCAATGAAAGAGAGATCTACTACGGTTACATCGGTGATGGCGCACTAGATATCCTCAGAACTAATGGCCAAGTGGAATCCATTATGATTCCCCAAAAGTTTGGCCAGTTGCAGAACGTATTGTCAGCCTCTTTAGGTCCCCAGCGCCAAGGGGATTATGTAACCGGACAAGTAAATAGAACGCCAGGAGATCTGCTTATTATCTCAACAGACGGTGTTGCCGATCGCATCGAACCCACGGAATTCGCACATGATATTATGCGCTGTGCCATCAACAAAAATGGCAACTTATCAGCTGTTGCTCAACAAATAGTAGGTGAACTCGCAGGAGCTATAGATGATGATGGCTACATCTGTGATGATAATCTCACACTTGCTCTACTCGGTACAGGTCAACAGCCTATTCTTGGCCCTGAATTCTGGACCAGTTGCGCGAATGATAATCACGATGTAGATGAAGCAACTCCGAGCAAGAAGGAATTGCCTGCGAAAGGAGAACCGGAAACTGAGGTGTCGCTATGACCCCTTCTAAGCGATTTGTAACCACAACTGGTGATATAGTTCTTACTACAAACGCACGTGCATCCGGCGGGCAAGGGGACATTTTTGAAGCCATGCTCCAAGACGACAGAACTATCGGTATGGTGAAACTCTTCAAAAATCAGTTTCACTCAGAATCAACCAGATCCCGCATTCGTTATCTGGTGAATCTGAAATTGTATGAATCCTGTTCAGTCATTTGTTCTCCTACACACATGATTGACTCCGATGGATACTTAGGACACTATACACCCTATGTGCCAGGGCACTTATTGGAAAGCATACTTGAGCAGGGCGACATTACTCTTATTCAAGCACTACAATTGTCTCTCGCAGTCGCACGAGCAATTGAAGCTCTACATGGAAAGCAAATAGCCCATGGTGATCTCCACCCTGAGAATATTATTGTCGAATCGAGTGATAATGATGTCGTTAAACCACACCTAATCGATTTAGACAATTTCAGTGCACCTGGTCAACCTTTGCCCGATATGGTAGGGCAAAGCCTGTACTTATCACCAGAGCAAAGAACTGCCATTGCACAAAACAAGCCTGCTCTCCCTGATATATACACTGATCTCTTTGAACTTGGTGTTCTCATTCATGAAATGATTCTCCTCAAACATCCTGCAACAGGAGCGGATGGCGACGAGCAATCGTTTAACCACGCCATGCGTGAAGGTAGGTGGATTCACGACCCTAAGAACGGTGGCACCTTACTAGATAACTTTGGCGGGTATCCGGCTGCTATTCTTGGTCCTGAACTGAGTTGTCTATTCAGGAGATCAATGGGACTTGACAAGTTTTCAAGACCGACTGGTTCAGAGTGGATTGCTCACCTTCAAACAGCTCTTAACAGCGTTCATACTTGTCCAGATTGTAATGGGCCATTCGTTTTTGATCCGACCTCCTACAAATGTCCATACTGTCATAAGGATTTTCCTACTCTACTTCTTCAAACGCGAGCCGGTAAAAAGGTGATTCTGAATCGAGCTGCGGTTGCTGTAGGTCGTGAATTACTTAACGGGGATCTAACAGTTAGTGCCAGGCATGCCATTTTTCGGAGAAGGGGACCGCTCACATATATTGAATCCAGGGGTAGTAATGGGACTTCGATCTGGGATGGTAATACCTGGGTTCTGCTTCCGCAACATTGTCTAGTTGTTATCAAAGATGGTGACAGGCTTAGATTTGGGGACTTTGAGGTCCAACTCAAGGAGTGTAAGTAATGGGCCTAATTGAGAGAAATTTAATTAAGGTTATCGAACCGATCTTTGACGGCCACTGGCTCAGAAAAGACGCGCTGGTGTCGAGCAACACAAGCATGAAGCTCGGCAGTGCAAGTGCTGCATTTGGTAGAAAAGGATCCACACCTGTGCTGCTGACACCGCGCCAGCGGCTATCACACAGTGCCTCATTCGGAGCATCAGGTGCTGGTAAAACAGTGCAGCAACGCGGTGTAGAGATACACGACATAAAAAACCGTCTGCCCACTATGAAAATCGAACTGCACGACGCAGTTGACAAACTCCTTAGAGTCATCGCGAGAGGAGTCATATCTGGTGAAATTGATGAAGATATAGTGAATGATATCTGGGTGGTGTCGCCAGGTTACAGTTCATGGTATGTAACCGTGAATCCGTTGCACTGCCCATCTCCAGAATTGGCACCGGTGAAAATTGCCGCTATGATGCGATTACTAAGGTCGGTTTGGGGTAACACACTTGGGCCACAAACTCACGAATTTACCCAAAATCTGTTGATACTCATGGCGGAGAGGAATCTGCCTTTGGCATCAATAACCGGTTTGGTCTCAGATAAAATGGCTCTACGAGCCCATTCGATGAACCTGTTGAACGTCCCAGCGCGTGAATATTTCCTCACTAGATTTCTAACCTGGTCGTCAAAAAGGCAAAGCCAGGTAATGGAGGCATTCCTAAATAAAGTGACAATCTTTTTGTCAGATCCAAGAATTGCAGCGATGCTGAGTGCATCTTCACCTGATATCAATTTCCGAAGTATTATTGATCAAAAGAAAACTGTGTTGATTGAGATTAGCAAGGCGCAGTTCTTTGATTCTGCTGGTCTTTTGGCGGCAATGATACTTATTGACCTCTTACAAGCAGTCTTTTCCCGTGAGGATATACCAGAGGATAAGCGTCATCCGTTCTTCATAAACATCGATGAATTTCCAAGTTTTGCGGCCGCCCTACCGGCCACAACCTTCCTTAATGAGACACGCAAATATGGGTGTGGTGTTACCTTAGTTTCACAAACATTTGCCTCGCTTGATCGCGATTTGCTGTCATCAATTCGGACGAACTGTTACACTCAATTGTATTTCAGACTCAGTCCAGAAGATGCCAAGGTTGCCGTTGCTGGACTTCAAGGGGAGGCTCGAGACTTATTAGCTAAGGAACTAGTCAGCCTACCTACGGGAACAGCCATACTTATGCTTGGAGGTGCCCCTCCACAGCGCCTACAGATAGAAAATATTCCAGTCCCAGATCGGCTGAGTAATCGGGAAAAAGAGATCATAGATCGAATCAGAAAGAATGTTGGTTCTCCTTTAGATCTGACTACTGGTGGTATGCCATCGGTAGCTACCACTGTTTCAACTATACCACCCAGCCCCGTTGTAGCAGCAAAACCAAAGAAACCGTCATCGGCACGAAAATCCGCAAAGAAAGTGTCAGATGACTTTGTGGAAGGAGATGTCTGATGAGGGCAAAGCCTGATAAACGTAAGCCTCCTACTGATGTACAGATTGCTGAACGCGATATTGAACTGTTTGATGCTCTATATAAGCTTGGTGTTATGACCAGGCTACAGATCCAGCAGTATACGGACCGACATTGTGTATCAGAAGTCAATCGCCGTCTTCGTAAGCTCTATGATGCGTGGTATGTCGATCGGCGGTTTCTTCCAAGACAGTTTGGATCAACATCAGCAGTCTATATGATTGGTAGTAAAGGCATGGCTATCTTGGCAGGTGAGGATAAATCACATACGACAATTGCAGAACGCCGACGCTATCGGTTCAAAAGGATCAGCGATAATCTACTGCCGCATGAACTAATGATAAGCGAGTTCGCTTGTCTTTTGAAAAGCACCTTTAGGCGATATCCAAACTGTGATCTTCTGACTTGGAGATGTGATGAGGAGATAGTTGGCCAGTGCAATGTGATCACCAGCGGTGCTGATGTAGAACTAAAGCCCGATGCGTATGGCTCCTACCATTTACATAAGACTATATACAATTTCTTTCTTGAAGCAGATATGGGAAATGAACCGATATCTCGAATAAACAAGAAAGTAGAACTCTATCGCTCATTCAAGGCAAGCGGATTATTCCAGAACAATTTTAACAGGCAGGCATTTCGACTTCTTATTGTCACCAATTCTGGATCGAGAGCCAAGAATATCTGCCAATCACTACCAGTGTCTGACGACCTCAAGATCTTCGTTGGTAATATTGATGCAATGCGTATTGATCCACTCCTGGCACCATTGTGGCTTGTCCCAGGTCAAAGTAAAGCAATATCGCTCCATTCAGCCGCAGCATTGAGCATCGAAGGCGGTGACTTATGAGATATTGTCCTAACTGTCGTCGAATAAATGAAGGCTGGCCCGATCTATGTATGTTCTGTAATCGTTCATGGAGCTCACGTATTTGTAGACGCGGGCGACACAAAAATCCGGGGAGCGCAATTTTCTGCGGCACTTGTGGAAGTGGAGATTTGACGGAAACCGCCCATGGTGGCCGCTTTATCAACGGTATTTTCAAGCTCTTTCAGGGAGGAGGACTGTCATCGTTTTTGTTACTAATTGTGAAGTTGGCGTTTCCCATTCTGATTGTGTGTGCGATTGCTCAGAATCTTGATGCCTTCATACCGGTACTAATCGCCTTGGTTATATTTTTGGGAGTTATTAGGTATGCTTTCAATTTTGTAAGGAATGCGCTGAGCATATTCCCACCTTGGATGGTAGGCCGACTATCCAATTATTACCGTGATCAAGTCGATGACTATAAAGATCGCGCCAAACGGCGCGATAGTAGGGGCAAATAGCATGTTGCAGTGGTTCGTTGATACAGGACTTTCCAATTGTTCTATATTTCACTGTATCAATCAGTTAGAGTTGCTTGTAAGCCCCTGTGAATCAGGTAAACAGGCTGTTGTAGTGCTGTATAGCCGCTTTAATCCACAGCATTATCTGAGATGTGGAGGAAAATGAGAATCATGCCTCGTCCTCCAAGAAAATCCCCGCACGAATTGATGAAGGAGGCATTCTGGAGTCGTGCTGATATCTGTCGTCTATTTAGGAAAGCCCCCAAGACTATTGACCGGTTTATCAATCACCCGGATCCGAAGAAGCGTCTGCCGGGACTCTTGGTTAACGGTGAATTCTATGCTGAAAAGAATAAGGTACTGAGTTTTTTCAAGTATCAACCAGGCAAGGACTTTGATTTTAACGGTAAACACTCATCGGCCTGATGCATACAAGGCAATTAGAAATAACGGTTTTAAGGAGATAATATTATGACCAAAATGAAAACACAACAGTCGAGTCAGGAGATACTTAGGATCTGGCGTCAGTTCAGTCATGAGTTGATTGGTGTCCCAGTCCGAATCCAAATTTATCGAGATTATAATGAATGGAAGGTGATCTTTGTAGAGGTCACCGGGATGCCCGCCAGAATGGGAGGCAGCGCTTGTGCTTCCCTCAATAATGGAAAGCACACTATACATATTTATATCCCGGAATCCTTTCGAATAGAGGAACGATTCAAACTATTTCTTCATGAATTGGGACACATTCATCTTGGCCACTTTGGTGAAAGAGAAGGTAGTTATCTGGATAAGGAAAATGAAGCTGATGCCTGGGTTGCTTTGAATTTCTCAAGGGAACTCAAAGTCATTGATCGATTAGTTCATTGGCAATCATATGGCAAGGAATCTGAAACAGATCGTAACCGACCAGTTATTTCGAACGAAATTATAGAACAGGTTCGGCAGGATATGGGTGACTGGTTTATCGTGGGAGACGAGTTCAAATCCACAATCTTGAATTGGATCAGTAAATGTGAAGAAGAAATAAAAGATTATACGAAAAATCAGTAATGGTTAGGAGTTGGTGTTATGAAGAAGAAAACAACAAAACTAGTGCTTCCGATCGACTACAAATGGGATGACATAGATCCCCAGTTCGCCAAAGGAAGCCGTTATGCAATCACTATCCCTGAAACGGATGTTTCAGACATTGAGTTCATTGAGGTAACAGTTGTTAAGAAACCCGGGAAGAATGACAGAACCGTTCTCGTTGATATGAATGGTAAAATATTCAAATATCCAAAGGTGCTCTTGCGATTGGTAATTGATGATGATACAAGAGCGGCCATTCAAGATGCTGAAAGGCGAAAGAAGAAGCTTCAACCGGAATCTGCAAGACCCAAATTCGCGGATAGGTTGAAAAACCTGCAACGTAATAAATTATTTGGCAATTGAACGATGTAATAGACAATGCAATGGTATGCAATAGCTTATGATTGATAGCTTGAGAGACTTAAGAGTCGATTTTCCTTGACGTTTCTCGGGAATTGGCTATATTTATAGCCATACTCTTCCACAAGGAGAATTTTTATGTCAGCAGATCAGAAATCGGTCGGTCGAGGTCCTATGATACATATAAGGCTGGATCCGGATATTCATAAAGATCTCAAGATGAAAGCTGTAGAAAAGGGCACAACAATTCAGAGGGTGGTGGAGAAACTCATATCCCAGTATTTGAAGAAAGAAGACAATAGAAAGGGGTGAGTCTACTGAATACTCACTTCGAAGGAGCCTAACTTGAGCTTACTTGATAAGAAACTAGAGGATTTCAAACCGGTTGATCTATCAAATGATGTCGAGATTGACAATTCCGTTTATGAAACCCTTAAGCAACTACTTAGTCGAGTTGCACGATCGCAACAAAAATCATCACAATCTGCAGAATTAATTCATGATGAAATAAAGAGTTTAGTGTCTCAACACAGCTCATTGATTAATGACATATCAGAAACCAATGCAAAACTCAAAGCTACAATAGAATCCATTGAAAAAGGTTTAATCGACTACATTGATATTCTTGACGAGCTAAAATCTGCTGCCGATCAATTGGGTGACAAGAACTTCTCGGACACTATCAATGTAGCTCTAAAGGCTGCGAGTCAGATCAATGACCGGATTGGATTAACTGCCGTTGGAAGCAAAGGAACACCTGTCGATTCAGAAATTCACTATGTTGTCAATGCGCGTAGTACAGACTCAGATGCTCTAAATGACACTGTCGCAGAAATCGTAAAATGTGGTTATAAAATTGGTGATCAGCTGATTCGTAAAGCTTCGATAATCGCATTTAGGAAAGGGGGATCTCAGTAATGGCGATCATAGGAATTGATTTAGGCACAACAACCTCTGAAGCTTGCTTTATGAGAAATGGTTCTCCAGAAATGATAAGGGACTTTTCATCTGGTAACGACATAACTCCATCGGTTGTGGGAGTGGATCCCCGCTCAAAGCAAGTAATCGTTGGAGAAAAGGCAAAAAGCCTCCTCTTACAATATCCAGATCAATTTGTATCTCAAGTTAAACGCAAAATGGGCTCAGCTGATAGACTACAGGTTGGTGACCAGGATCTACTGCCGGAGGAAATTTCTGCACTCATTCTAAAGCATATCAAGAAATATGCTGAACAGTATCTCAAAGAGGAAGTTGATAGGGTTGTTATTACTATACCAGCCAATTTCGATGACAAGGCAAAAAGTGCTACGAAGAAAGCTGGCGAGTTAGCAGGAATGACGGTTGAACGCTTGATTAGTGAACCTACCGCTGCGGCTTTGTCCTATAATGTCAACAACAAGGAAAATAAGCATGTTATGGTTTACGATCTGGGTGGTGGAACATTCGATGTGACGGTGCTAGAAGTAAACGGCAGTACTCTTGATATAAAAGCATCTAATGGAGATCCTAATCTCGGAGGCGTGGACTTCGATGAGTCTCTATTCGGGTACGTATGTAAGGAATTCTCTAAGCAACACGGAGTTGATATAAGTGATGACTCTGCCATAAAGAACAGGCTTCTGCCAATCTGTGAACAAGTTAAACGCGATTTGAGCACGTCGCTTAGTTCAGATTTGAGTGTACCCGCTATAGCAGTGCGGGATGGGAAAATACTTAATCTCAATATGACAATCACAAGAGATTTATTTGAATCGCTGATCATTGATAAACTTGGCAGGACAGAGAAAGCGATAAATGCGGCTCTTGCAGACGCTAGACTGTCTCCTACTGATATTGACACAGTCCTTCTAGTGGGTGGCTCTACTAGGATTCCGAGTGTTCAGCAGCTAGTTGAGCGGATAATGGGACAGAAGCCTCTATTTGAAATTGATCCCGACAGAGCAGTATCTATGGGAGCCGCGATCCAATCTTCGATCATCGAAGGCGATTCAGAAACCATCATAATGGACGTTGTCCCATTGTCGATGGGTATCGAGGTAGTTAGTGACATCGCTGGCCAATCAGTGTCTGGCCTCTACAGTGAGATTATTAAACCAAATTCGCCGATGCTGAAGGAGTTCAAAGAAACATTTTTTACAGTTCATGATAATCAGGATTCCGTCGAAGTCAGAGTCTTCCAAAAGAATCCACTAAATGACTCTCTTTGGGCTAACGATCACACTTTTCTCGGGAGTGATACATTATCTGATATTCCAGAGGCTCCGGCGGGAGATGAATCAATTGAAGTGACATTTCTATATAATCTGAATGGCATACTTGATGTGACGGCGGTCTGTCCTTCCACAGCTAACAAGAAGAAATTCTCTCTTACTACGGCACAATCTGTTGATGCAGATCCAAGCACTGTGGAGCAGCTATGGCAGAATTCAGAGCGAGCTCAGGAGGTTGAATCAACGATTCGCATTGCAGAGAAGCGTCTAAACGAATTGGGTGAGCACAAGGAGCTAGAAGCTAAAATTGCAGCTATAAAGGACGCTCTCATTGCAAATAATAGTGAAGACATCTCCAGGTTAGATGACGAGATCAATGATCTTTTATTCGAACTAGATTAGTAGGAGAGTTGATGGAGTCCACAACTGCGAAGATTTATGATTTGCTTCAAAGACATCTATTCGATGATGCTGTGTTATTAGCAGAGAAAGCATACAAGAACAATACCAAGTCTAAACAGACTTTAGTGGAATATGTAAGTCTTCTCCTGCGGTTGGGACACCTGAAAGTCGCAGAGTCAATACTTGAGAGCCGTCGTTATAGTACCAATGACGGTTTGTCTGTTTATTATCTCTATGAAGAAGTTTATGGGCGTACTGGTAATCTAAGTAAATTGAATGAGATCAGAGCATCTCTAAAATCCACTGAACTTGATGCGTTATCAGCTTTACAGGCTACCAGGAAGCCCGAGGCAGGGTATTCAAATGAGCATGCTTTGATTAAGGATGAATTTCTAAGACTTTTGCGTCGTCTTATCAACTCCAAAGTGATTACTGAGCCTCAAGCAAAAAAGGCTTTTACACTTCTTAAAGCAGGCCATGTATTAGAAGGTAAAATTGTCCTTAAGGAACTTGCTCACTCACTAAAAGGTGAAAGCTCACCAAGATTGCTGCTACTTGCAGAAATCGCCTTATTGAATGGACGCTATGATACTGCCAAAAATAGATACAACAAACTTCTTGAGTCATTTAATGACGTGAACTGGATATTTAATCGATTGGGAGATATCGCTCTCATTGAAGGCAATAAGAACCATGCTTTGGATATGTATCAAAAGGCTTTATCATATAATCCAGAAGATTCATCTAGTTACCTTGACATAATAAGAACTCATATATCAAAGGGTGATCTTCGAGCTGCTAAGAAAGCATACAACATCGCAAGTGAGCATTTAGACGCTTCTGAGTTACAGCAATTCAAGCTGAATATTGAGAAGCTTCCGATTCCTTCAAGTGCGTCTGATATATGTGGACTTTGTTGGACCGAAATGGGTGGTGACGTACTACCTATCGAAATCTTGGTTAAACCGGGTGGCGGCAACCTCATCCTCACAGGAAACATGGGCTTAGATATGCGTGAATCAGCGCAGACAGCACATTCTTATTGCATGAGCAGAGGCGTACTTAAGAGAAATGGCACTATTCAATCGGATATTCACGTCAATGTGTCGAAAGCGAGTATTCATAAAGATGGCCCATCAGCTGGATTAGCCTTTGCAATTGGGATGCTAGCCAAATGTACTGGTGAGACTATTAGTGACACGAACGCGTTTACAGGAGAACTTACCTTGAATGGTGATGTGCTTCCTGTTGGAGGAATACGATCAAAAGTTGTAGCAGCCTATATAAATGGGATTGCGCAAGTATTTATACCCAGGATGAACTTCTATGAGCTAGGTAGTCTACCGGGTCGAGTAAAATCCACGGTGTCAATTCATTTAGTGAACAACATAAGGGAAGTGGAGGCTATTCTATGGCCTCGATAGGCACAATATGTCCCAAATGTCTAATTCCGCTTGAGAAAGAGAACTGTTCCATCTGTGGTTATGACTCTTCTGCTGATTCGCTCTTAACATCAATTTACCATTCAGAATATAACAAGTCTCTTAAGGAAGTTAAAAACGGTATCTTAGAGCGAGGATGGAATAGACTCAAGAACGCAATCCTGATATATCCCTTCGATATCGAAGGTCTCCGTTTATGTTTCGTCTTATCAATTGAAAACGGGGATTTTGATTTCGCCCATGCATGTCTTTATCGGCTGAGGTCAGCTATCAACTTGGATAGCTACAAGTCAATGGAAGAAGAGCTCTCTCACTATATAGAAAGGGTTAAATCTCTAATTGGAAAGACAATGGATAGATCATCCTCCTTGTCATCCTATACACTATATGAACTTGTTCTATTACTCAAAAAAGAAAAGGATGATGAGTTACGCAAACAGATTGCACAGGAACTATCCAAAAGAGATGTTGATATCGCTCTAAGGCTATCAATTGTCAGAACAAAAGGAAAGACTCGATATCGACTTCCAATAGCGTTGGGAGTGATTGGAGTTAGCTTGGCGTTGGTTTGGCTCAGTATTACCGTAGTTAGATATCAAAGTGACCTAAAACAGATGAGGAGCTCTAACACTGATATTTCAGAATCCTTAAAGGTAATTGGTGATAGTCTTTCCGGTATAGGAATACAGCTGAATACTGTTACTGATAGTAAGAATTCATTATTGAATTGGTTTGATGCATTTGAGCACAGGGATTTTCGTAAATGCGGAGAGATGTTATCTCGTGACAGCAGTCTAATAGTTGATCTTCAAGCATCAAATCTTAGCCCTATGCTACATCGTTTGAACAATAGACTATACGATATAGGTGAATACAGACTGATTCTTGCTAACGGTGTCCAATCCATTGAAGTACCACATGCAATGTATCACATTGCAAATGAATACTACGGAAAAGATCAAGAGGCTCGAATAGACATCTTGGTGCAATTTGTCACAAGGTATCCTAGTTACCCGAGCTACACCGGTCCTTTCCTACGCGAGATTTTCGACTACTATATTGATAGAGATAGGAGTAAAGCTCAACCCTACGCTGACCTGTTGATAAAGTGGTCAGAGAATCATAATAGCTCAGAATCATCGGGATTGATCAGTTCGAGAGTACTGGAAGTTGCTCGCGATAGAACGGGGGGTAAGGATTGAACGTCCTAAGTGATAATCTGTACGAACGACTAGGTATAACTGAAAACGCAAGCGATAGCGTGATTAAGAGTTCCTTCTTTGAATTGGTGCGCCAATATCCACCCGAACGCAGACCAGACGAGTATGGCAAATTGCGAGAGGCATACGATACCCTTATTCATTCTGTATCTCGATCTGAGTATGATGCATCACTAACTTATGGTGCTGAGATTAAGTACCTAGAAGAGCAAATAAGTGAAGCTTTCGAGGATGAGGATGACAATACGGCTCAAAAACTTTTAAAGAGACTGGTCAATCTAGCTCCGGGAGTTGCCATTTACAGAAATCGCCTTGGGCTTACTTTCTTACATACAGAAGATCACACGTCAGCACAAAGACAGTTTGCGAAGGCGCTTGAAATTGATCCATCTAATCCTGTTTATATGCTGAATAAGGGTATCGCTTTAAGAAAGCTCGGTGATTTCCGGGAAGCTGAAGAGTGCTTTAGGATCAGTTGGAATCTCGATCCAAAAGATTACTCAGCACCCAGAGCATTGGCCGATCTCTATTATCATGATCTTGAACGTCGTGAGGAAGCCTATAAGATTGTTGAAGATGCTATTAGTGTAAATGGTGGAGCATCGTTCAATAATTTCTTCCTACTCTATGACAAAGTGCACTTCTATCTCTTTGAAGATGATCGTGCCGGTCTTAATAGAGAATTGGAAAGGATCATAGGATTTGCTAATGATCCAAAGGAAAAAGAATTTGCAGCTTATCTACTGCATAAAAGTGCCTTGCAGTTGTGGGATTATAGTGCTTTTGAGTTGGCAGCAAAGTTCGCGAGTGCTGCCCAGAGGTTAGATCACGAGGAACCTATATATCTTGACTTCCTTCGTGAATGCGAAAACCACTCAAAGAACCTTGCCGATTTCAAAAAATTCACGGAACGTGACGATATACACGGTTTTGCTAAGCATCTGTTGTACCTATACGGTGCCCGCTATTACGGTGAAATAGAGGACTCCGAATTCGATGAGCAAATCGAGGATCTTGGCGATGTGGTAACAAACATCATGTCAGTAGATCCTGATAACACGCAAATTAAAGCATCCCTGGGTGAGCTCAAGAGAAACTACCCTCGTCTCTACGATTTGAATTCTAAGCTTTTTGGCAGCATTCTACAATGGCCTGTAGCCACAAGCGTGTCATATCCTTGTCCAACTTGTGGTGACCGAGTCAGGGCAAGCAAATTCAGCTATGGCCGATACGGGTGCCCTCATTGCCATAGTGGCATCAAATATGGATCAGGGGGATACAGTCGAATTTCACCTGCGGAGTCATTTTTCGACAATTGTTTTGTTGCTACTGCAGTATATGGAGACCCATTACATACTAAAGTTTGCCTCTTGAGAGAAGCAAGAAACAAGTTGCTGGTAGGACACACTATAGGACGGATTGTTACTCGATATTACTATCGCATCTCTCCTGCTTTATCTACATATTTGATCAATCATACATTCATTCGACGACTAATAAAGTTTAGTGTGATAGAGCCTATCTGTTGTGTAGCATCATTACTGCTAATGGTCAAGTGTAGATGTAAGAGACCGGTATCACTACGAAAGACATCTATCAGCAAATATAGTGAAGAAAGTGTGGTTGAACCATTTAAGGAGTGGTAGACCGAAATACAATGAACAAGCCACGATACTTGACTAAGAGTAGATTCATGGTGGGTCTTGATTGTCCAACCAAGCTTTTCTATGTCCGAAAGAAAGAGTACCCCGATAAAAGCCAGGAGGATCCATTCCTTGCTGCCCTTGCTGATGGAGGATATCAGGTCGGTGAATTGGCCCGACGTTATTACGAGGGTGGTATCAATATTGAAACGCTGGATTATCAAGAAGCCGAAGCCATGACTGCAGATTTGATGAAAAAAGACCGGGTCATTATGTATGAACCTGCTTTTCGTTATAAGAACCTGCTGATTCGCATCGACATTCTAGTCAAGGATGGCACTAATCTCAGACTTATAGAGGTTAAATCGAAGTCTTTCGACAGTACGGAAGCCCAGCCGTTTCTAACCAAAGCCGGAAAGATTAAATCAGATTGGCAGCCATACTGCCATGATGTAGCATTTCAGAAATATGTGTTAGAGAACGCCTGCCCCGATTTCAGCATAAGTTCGCATCTCATGATGGCGGATAAGACCGTTTCTTGTGCTACTGATGGACTTAATCAAAAATTCCGAATTGTAAAGGACGAAACGGACCGGAAGGGTATCAATGTCTCTTCCTCCCTCAATGAAGATGACTTGAAGACAAAGATCTTAGTTGAAGTGCCAGTAGACGACTTTGTCCAGCTGATTCATAATGATACATTCCAGGTGGGAGACGAAGAACTATGCTATTCAGATTTAGTAGACTTGCTTGCTGCACACTACGAGAAGGATAGTAAGATCACACCGCATATTGGATCAAAGTGTTCGAAGTGTCAGTTTAGAGCTGCACCTGACGAAGAAGCGGCTGGGCTAAAGGACGGTTTCAAAGAATGCTGGATTGACACACTCAACTGGCAGGCAAGCGACTTTCAAGAACCATCGGTTTTAGAGCTGTGGAATTCAAGAAGAAAAGACTCATATATCGCCTCAGGGAAACTCAAGCTAAAAGACCTGGAGCAAGACGATATAAGCATTAAGGCTAATCCAGGAGAAGGATTATCAAATTCGGAAAGACAATGGCTCCAGGCTGAAAAAGTCAAAAATGAAGATAGCACGGCTTACTTTGATAAAGTCGGGATGAAAGCCCAGATGGACAAGTGGGTTTTCCCCCTGCACCATATCGACTTTGAGACAGCTAGGGTCGCCATTCCGTTCAATAAAGGCAGAAGGCCGTACGAGGCAATTTTCTTTCAGTTCTCGCATCACACTATTCTTGAAGACGGCACTGTGGAACATGCCGGGCAATACATAAACGCAGCTCCGGGTGAGTTCCCCAACTATGAGAGTGTGCGCGAGCTAAAAAGGCAGCTAGAGCAAGATAATGGTACGGTCTTTCGGTACGCTGCCCATGAAAACACTTACCTTGTTGAAGTATATAAACAACTTCAGAGTGACCCCGCGCCACCGCTCGACCGAGACGATTTGTGTAGATTTATAGAGTCAATCGCTAAGATAGAAGGAAATGAGGGACCAAGGTGCATGGTAGATATGTGCGACTTGGTAAAGAAATATTACTATGACCCTGCTACCCATGGCTCAAATTCTATAAAGAGAGTTCTTCCAGCAATTCTGAATTCCTCACAGTATCTACAGGAAAAGTACTCAAAGCCTATATATGGTTCATCAGAAGGAATCTGTAGTCTAAACTACGCTGATTGGTCTTGGGTTCAATTCAATCAAGATGGCACAGTAATTGAGCCATATAATATACTACCCCCTATATTTGAAGATGGGATTGAAATATCCGAAAACCTTATATCTGAGGACGAGGATATTCGAGAAGGTGGTGCCGCCATGATAGCCTATTGTCGAATGCAGTTCTCTGAAATGAGTGAATTTGAGCGCGAAAAGATCGTGTCGGCGCTTCTAAAATATTGTGAACTCGATACACTTGCCATGGTGATGATCTATGAGGCTTGGAGAGAGGAATTTAATTAGAGAGATATGCTAGATCGCTGACAACAAGAGTGAGTTGTTATCTCGGATGTTGGTGTTTGAAAAGGCAAGTGATGTCAAGTCTTTATTTTATAGCAATTTCCATGTGTTCATTGACTACAGCCATCACTAATGAACAGAAGGAGTAAAATATGAACTTTAGTCTAGGGAGATTTGAATTTGATGAGAGATGTTGCGATTTTGAGAGAGCCGCCGAAGAAGGAGATATTGCTGCAGTACGGGACATTGCTGACATGGCAAAAGCCCATCTTTCAGAGAACGATTTTGAAGACCCATATACAAATAGGACCGTGCTAGATTTTGTGTACTTTGGGTATGTAGGTTCCTTGAGTTGCCTTAAGAGTCGCAATTATGCAAAGATTCCTGTCATTATCAAAACTTTTGAATATTGTCTTAATTTGGGAGCAAGTCTATTTGATGTATTTCGCCACGACACAAATTTCGCATATGGTTATATCTTCCCAATTGAACATGTTCTCTATTCTTGTCGTAACACAGAAGGCAATGCTGCAGAAGAGTTGATTGAATTGATACTCAAGAGGGGAGTGGAGCCCAACTCCATTTTAGATGCCTTTGTACAACTACAGCAGGAGCAGCCGTTGATCTTCACTGATGGCGAATTGGATAGTACTATAGAGATAATTAGAGATAAAGGTGGGTTATTTCCATGGGAAGTCACCCAAATGGTAGAAGATCTCCGTCTTTCTGCCCTCGAGAACGATGCAGAATCAATAAGGAGGATCTTGTCATTTGCAGAAAGTGGTGACAGATATGCTATGCGTTGTATTGGTAGGCTTTTTGCTAACTGGGACGGGAAATCTGAATTTCTCTACGACCACACTAAGGCACGTGTATGGCTAACATTGTCAGACGGATTCAACCGAGTCAACGATATGCAAATTATGAATTATAGAATAAAAGAGTTGTCTGAAATTACCAATGATTACGAGTATTTGGATCTGGTAAAGGCTACCAAAATCGAGAATGGTTTGCAATGGAGGAGGAGAGGTTTATTGAGAAAAGTATTTAGACGTCTTGAAGGAAAGGTTCAAGTCTTCGCTACAGATTTTTTGTAGGTATTTACCCAAAGATCGATTCAGACGTAACTAAAAAACGGTCACAATTTGGTCACAATAGGGTGTAAGTCCTTGTGCCACAACGCGAGTATGGGGTTCGACTCCCCCCACCTCCATTTGTAATGTAACACACCGATATACAGCAAGTTAGATAAATTTTAGGGGGGGGTGCGGTGTTACTACCTCCAAA